>Ga0247842_10003523_pt1 | contig 20899 bp, 11 predicted proteins | sample LaCruzMarch2015__3_FD_192411 | JGI IMG/M metagenome (GOLD analysis project Ga0247842, IMG submission 192411) | Freshwater microbial communities from meromictic Lake La Cruz, Castile-La Mancha, Spain - LaCruzMarch2015_19m | ecosystem: Environmental > Aquatic > Freshwater > Lake | place: Spain...
CGACCCCGCCGCATAAGGCTTCGTCGCCATGAAACCACCATCGGCATGCAGCACCATGCCGAGCACGTTGGCCGCCATGACCCAATCATGCGCATCGACATACATCTCATTGAACCAGCGCAGCGCCTCGTGCGGACGCACCCCCGCGAGGAGTAGAAAATTCCCGAGGACCATCAACCGCTGGATGTGGTGATTGTACCCGGTATCCCGCACCTGCCGCAGGCACTGCCCGAGACAATTCATCTCCGTCTGACCGCTGTAAAAGAATTCCGGCAGCGGCCGCTCCGCCTCCAGACCATTGACCTTCTCGTAGTCCGGCATCTTCAGCCAATAGACGCCATTGACGAATTCCCGCCACCCCGCAATCTGCCGCACGAATCCCTCCACACTGGCCAGCGGCACCTTGCCCTTTTCGTAGGCGGCAATCGCCCGCTCGAGGCATTCCCGCGGCGTAAGCAATCCGAGATTAAGCAAAGGCGAGATCACCGCGTGAAAAAGCAACGCATCACCCTCCACCATGAGATCCTCCCACGGACCAAACCCCGTCAACCTCGTGGCCACAAAATGATCCAACCAGCGCAGCGCCCCGGCACGGTCCACCGGAAGCCAAAATCCCTCCGCCGACCCCGGATTGCCGCCAAACTCTTTCCCGACCAGCGCCATCACTTCCTTCGTGATCTGGTCCGGCTTTTCCGTCCGCACCTCGGCCACCGGACGCCCCGCCTTTGTCCAATCACGAAAAGTCTTCCGGTTCTCCTCGTCGAAATTCCACCGGTCGCCGACCGGCTTGCCATCCGCCGCCATGAGAAACCCGAACTCCGTCCGCACCCGCCGGTAATGCGTCTCCATGAGGAGCGATTTCTTCCCCTCGGCCCACGCGATGAAATCCTTCCGCGGCACGAGGAACTGTCGCGTCGGCACGATCTCGAGCGGAAACTTCTTGGCCAACTTCTCCGCCGCGACCTGTTCGTCATAATTGTTCGGCGCGGCAAGGAGAATGCGCTCCGACTCGTGCTTCTTCATGTGCGCCGCCAGCGCCGACTCCCAAGTCACCCCGCGCCCGAAACGATGCTCATCCACCGTCCACCCCGCTTGGCGCATTTCCGCCGCCAGATGACGCTGCGCCGAAATGAGCAAAACCAACCGCTGCTTATGATACGGCAACTTTTTCAACCCCCGCTCACTCTCGACCAAAAACAAAACATCCGTGTCCTTCCGCGCCCCCGCCAGCGCCGCATTGTCCGGCCCCAGTTGGTCGCCAAGAATCCAAATCGTCCGCTTCACCGCGTCAACCTACCTCACCCCCCGCCTCCCTGTCTCTCCTCGACGGCGCCCGCCACTCAACCCTCAACTTCATAGTGCCGTGTGACCTGTGACGTGTGACAAGAAAGACGGCAAAACTGCGTTTCTTCCAACCCAAGTTTCAAACTCAGCTTCCGGCCCTCTTGTCACGCCGTAGCCGTTCGCCTCGACGAACGCGCAGGCGGATCCCGCCGGTCCTCACGTTTCCGCCTTTACCGAAGTACCGCCCCACTGAAACCTTGTCCCTCACTCAGGTTTCAGGTCTCACCCCTCCGCCCTCGTCCGCCCCCCCCTCCGCGCTCTCCGTGCCTCCGTGAGAGCCAATCCGTCCGAGCATTAGCCACCGATGGAAGAAGATATCAGAAGATGGTTTCCCGCGGTGTGACCCCCGCGGGAAACAATTCCGTGCTCAGAACCGGACTTCCGCGAGCGCTGGGTCGGCGCAACCGCCCGAACCTCATCCGCGCCCATCCGCGCCCCCGTGAGAGCCTCCTCTTTTCCGCCTCTACTGCCCCGCTGAACACTGAAAACTGAAAACTTCCCCACACTCAGGCCTCAAGTTTCACCCCTCCGCCCTCGTCTTTCCACCCTCACCCCCTGCCTCCCTGTCTCTCCTCGACGGCGCCTCCCAGCCGACTTTCGGAGTGCGCCAGCTCGACGCCGCTTCCCCTCACCTCCCCGGCTGACAAACCCGCAACCCCGCTTTCCTCCCCAGCGCCGCCTGCCGACCATCACCCGTCACCAGCTCCTCTACCCCCAGCAGCAAAGCACAAGCCACATGCAGCACATCAAGCGTGCGACACCCCGTCGCGGCCGCATGCGCGTCGGACAACACCCGGCAACGCAGCCACACCGCATCCCACTCCACCGCCGCCGGACGTAGGACGCCCGCCGCCACATCCGACTCGATATCCCGCAGCGCCCGCGCCACCTCCTCCTCGTCCGCTTCCCCACGGAAGCATTTCAACCGCAGCGCCGAAACACACTCCGCATGATGCAACGACGTAAAGACCAGCGCCTCCCCGCGCCGCAGTACGAAATTCCGCACCGTTTCCGATTCGCTTTCGTTGGTGTAGAGCTTGAGCAACAGCCCTGTGTCATAATACCAACTCACCGTTCTCCGCGGGTTTCATCGACCAACTCCTCCGTGCCCGCCCCCCGCCACGGACCACGCCAAGTCTGGTTCGCCCGCGCCTTGAAATCAGGAAAAACCACCTGCTCCTCGACCGGTACGGGCAACAACCGCGCCACCGGTTTGCGCCGGCGCGTGATGGTCAACTCACGCCCCGCCTCCACCTCCCGCAGCAGCAGCGCCAGATTGTGCTGCGCTTCCATCACAGAGAAGCTCTTCATAACGCATAAAAATAACGCATATTATCCCCGTCCGTCAAGCCGCCTATGTTTTCCGCAGGCCTTTGGAGCACGGTGGCTCCAAGCCACTTTCCATCAACTAAGACAAGCATCCAGCGTTTCCGCCTTTACTGCCCCGCTGAACACGGGACACTGAAAACCGAAAACTTCCCCACACTCAGGTTTGCCCTCGGCGTTGCCTCGCGCTGTCTGCACTTCGTTCCGGCTCAAGTTTCAAACTCAGCCTTCATCCCCCTTGTCACGCCGTCTTGCCACGCCGTAAACAAGAGAAGGCGGATCCCGCCCCCGCTTTTCCGCCTTTACTGCCCGGCTGAACACTGAAAACTGAACACCGAAAACTTTCCAAATCCATGCCCTCCCGCATCCGCAACAAGATTATCTTCCTCACCTGCCTCCTCTTCTTCGTGGCCGGAGGCTTTCTCGTCTACCGCTACTGGGTGATGCAAAAGCCTTTTGCGGTCATCCTCTTTATCTCGGAAAATTTTTCCCCCTCGACCGTTTCCGCCGCCCGGCTCTTCGCCGGAGGTGCGGATTATCGGTTCAAGATGGAATCCCTGCCCCACCTGGCCCTCGCCTCGCCCCGGGCCCGCGATTATGCGGTGGCCGATGCCGCCGCCGCCGCCTCCGCCATCGCCACCGGGCAACTGGTCAACCGCGGCGCACTCTCGGTCACTCCCGACGGACAAATCCTCGAAACCCTCATCGAGGTCGCCCGGCGCGAGGGACGCTCGACTGGGCTGATTGCCAACACCCCGCTGACCGAACCCGCCACCGCTGCATTTTTCGCCCCCGGCTTCGACCCGCGCGATACGGACAGCCTCGCCGTGCATCTACTCGAAAAAGCCCCTCTCGACCTCGTGCTCGGCGGCGGCGGCGGTCAGCTCGTGCCGGCTGAGCAGGGTGGCACGCGCCAAGACGGAAGGGACTTGCTCCTCGAGGCGCGCCAGCGAGGCTATGACATTGTTCGCACCAAGGAGGAATTGGATAACACCCCCGGCTGGCGCAGTCCGCAAGTTTTCGGCATCTTCGCCGAGGGTGATCTCGCCTTTGCCGAGGACGCCTCCCGCTACCCCAGCCAGCCCTCGCTGGCCGACCTCGTCCGCCGCGGGATCGAGCTCCTCCAATTCAACCGCCGCGGCTACTTCCTCGTGGTCAATGCCGGCCTCGGCGGCCGCGCCGCACAGCTCGGCCGCGGCGAGAGCCTCCTGCGCGAGATCGGCGCCTTGGACGAAGCGGTCGAGGCCGCCCGCCGCTTCGCCGGTGAGGATGCCGTAATCATCGTGGCCGGTCTGGCCAATACCGGCGGTCTGCAACTCAACGCCTTCTCCTTTGCTCCCGACCGCGGCATCGCCGTACTTAGCCCAAGCACGGCCGGCACCCCCGCCCTCAGTTGGTCCACCGGCCCCACCCCCCGGCACGAAGCCCCCGTCCGCCAAGCCATCGCCACCCCCACCGACCGCCCCGTCCCCACCACCGAGGACGCCCTTATCCTCGGCACCCAGTCCCCCGTCCAACCGCAGACCGGCCACTTTTTCGGCATCGAAGCTCTGAACCGCCTGCTCGAGAGCAGGATGTAATCTGCAAATTAGGCTTGGAAGTTAGCCCAGCAGTGTCGTACGGTGACAAAAACATTTGCCCTCATGAAATCCATCCTCCTTCCCCTCCTTGCGATCGCTCTGGCCACCAACGCAAGCCTCGCCGGCAACTGGTTCGGCTCGGGGCCATGGGCCAATGGCACCTACTATCCTGGACAGTTGGACGGTCGTTACTTCGCCAATGTCTATAACAACGTTGGAGGCACGTTCAGCAGAGTGTCGACCACCAACAGCTATTTCACCACCAATCAGGTTACAACGTCCGTCACAGTCGACGGCGTAGTGACAACGACGACTACCAATGTCGTTACCGGGCCGCTCCTGGAAACCAACACCGTTGTCAACGGTTCGGTGGTTTCCGGTGTGATTGGATTTGGGATCAGAGACGGTTCACAGCCTTTCAATGCGCAGAGCGCAAGCGCCACAACTCAAGGGGGAGATGCTGGCACTGGAGTCTCATCATCTGCGGCCCTGCAAGCCCTCGCCTTGGATAATTCTTTGAACAACTTTCTCATTTACGTGAACGGCGATGTCTACATCGGAACAACGGCAGCAAATATCAACCCCGATAGCAGCACTGTTTCCGGCGTTTTGGCCAACGGATCCGGTCGGACTCTCTATCAACTTTTCACCAATCAAACGGCCGGAGTTGCCTCTGTGGCCAACACCGGAGTTGAGGTGGTCAGCCTACCCTCTGCCACGGCCAGCGGCTATTTTAACGCCAACGTTAACGACAACAAGGCGACCTACACCTTTAGCGGCAATGGCACTATTGCCATTGCCACGGCCTCGGGAAGCACTTCGGAAGTCGATGGCACGCACAATTTTCAACTTAATGGCATCAAAACCTCCGGAAACTCCGCGACAGCCGCTCAGCAAACTTCGACCGCAAGCACGACGCAGTAACCGCCCCGTCGATCGCTTTTTTCCGCCAATTGTCTCGGGGAGAGAAAAGCAAGGCCACCAGGCATTCACGATCATCGACATTGTCGCTGCTCTGACCATCGTGGCCATTCTTGTCGTGCTGACCGCACCCAATGTGGACAATTTCGTTCGCAAAGCCCAGGAAGTGCGCTGTATGGCCAACATGCGCAGCATCACCGTCGGATTGAACGGGTATCTCCAAGATCACGGGAACGTCTGGCCTCAGGGGCCCACGCCAGCCGCCGGTGCGCCGTGGGAAAACTTTTGGTTGAGCGTCCTTCGGCCTTACGGCATTGACGACAAAACTTGGCAGTGTCCTGCCGTCGCCGCCCGAATGAAGCAGGAGGCCTCGAAGATCCACTACACGCCAACCATGTTCCCCGCCATCCCCGGCATTGCCAACCGGTGGGCCACGCAACCATGGCTCATCGAGCGCGGAGCCGGCCACGGTCAAGGTGCGCTCATTTGCTTCCCCGACGGCACGATCAAATCATTCGACAAAGTGCTTGCCGAGCAGGGCCTGCCGTAGATCGGTTTAGCTTATACCAGCGTCCCGTTGCTTTCAGAATTCCGGTCCCTCAGGAGAAACGGGCGTCTCACCCATTTTCAGACAGACATCACGGGAGATACCCTGCTCATCCCGCTGCGCTCATACTTGTCGAGGACCTGCTCGTGCGTCTCCGGCGGCGTGCGCCACCCGGCCCAACGTGTCCTGAACCAAGATCTCTCCCATCCTTGTCGTATCCGTCATGCCCACACACCATGACGACTACAACCGTTACGGTAGGGGTGTGCTTGGTGTGATGCTTACACTAAAGACCCTCAACACCTTTCTTAAGATAACAAGATATTACGTTCGCGCTCCGCTGTGCAAAGTGTCGCGTTTGTCAATTTCCGCCCGCCCCGCTTCGCAGTTGTTTGGTGCGGGCAACTCAAAAACGCCAGACACGCACGGCCCGCGCCGAATGACCATAGACGTCGTTCATCGCGTCTACGACACCTACGGCAGCTTCACCGGCGCGCCTTCAAGGGGCGTGCTCGACGTGACGCTTACTTAACTGACGCCTTGCGTCCCTACGGCACAAGGCAGGGAACCTGATAGCAACGGGCCGTCGATACAAGAAATCTGAGCGAATACCCTCCGGTGACAGAACAGAGCCACAATGCCCGCCACGGAAGTAATAAAGAGCCCCGCGCTCAAGGACCTGTCAATGCAGCGGGCTGGATGCTGGCGCGGACACGATAGAACTTACCGCCACCCGAGGTGGGCGGGTCGAGGGTGACACTGACCCGCTGGTAGCCGGTCGGCACATCGGTGCCGTCGCTGTCCGGTTTCGGCGTGACGGCGACGGGCAACCAGACAGGCGTGCTCAGAGAAGGGGTCGATTCAATCACATATTCGACATCCCCGGCGTTGGTGCGGCGAGTGAAGAAGAGCTTCAAGCTGGGGCCGGAGACCACAGGTTTGATGGGAATTACGTCCTTCAAATCCGCCCGCATGCCGAAGGCAAACTCGGTGCCGTTGTTGTGCCCGTCCCCGTCTGAATCCGTGCCCAACTGGGCATTTTCCCCCGAAAGCCCGAAGTTTGAGAGGTATCTGGCTAGCGGGGCCACAGAAGGCGCGATCGAAATGACCAAGCTGTTGGTCGCCGCCCCTCCGCTGTTGGTGGCAAACAGGCTGTTGGTGAAGAAGAGCGTATTAGTGAAGGCGTTGGTGATGACCGGCGTTCCGGAGATCGTTCCGAAGGAGTCGTCGAAGACCAGCCCGGGAGGCAGATTTGTCGTCATGCCGAACTTGGTGCCGGCGTTGGTCGGCGTGATGCTGATCTGGTAAGTGTTGAAGGCTTCATAATTCGTGCCGCTGGCGGTGCCGGGCGAGACGATGACCGGGGGCTGCGCGACCACACTGAACAACAACGCCTGGGATCCAACCAGAGTGTTGGTCGTCACATTGGTCCCGTTCGTACTCGTGATGATCCGCGAGGCGAACACCGTGGTGTTGTAAATGCCCTCGGTGGACGGCGTGCCGGAGATGATGCCGTTGGTTGGATTCACGTTGGTGATCCCCGAGGGCAGGTTCGTGGCGCTATAACGGGTCGTGCCGTTGGTGTTGGTTGCAGTGATTTGGTAGAGGTTGATCGAGGCTAATCCGACCTGTGCCGTGGCCGTGCCCGCGCTTGTGATCTGCGGCGGCAGGTAAGAGTTGATGGCCGCTGTGGAGATCGGGGGGGCGTTGACATCCCAAACTCCCGTCAGCAGATATTTTGCCGAGACGCCCTTAATTTTCGGGATTGCCTCAGAGAGGTAGGCCTTGAGTGTTTGGTTGGCCGGGTTGGCGACACCGTAGAATGCCGTGGTGAAGGCATAGATCGCACCTTGACGGCGATTTTGCGGAAGGTACTCCGCCATCGTGCCAGTGAGCCCCCCGGCCCCCCCCATCGAGAGGACGTTTTGTCCCGGTGCCAAATTGGCAGGCAGATAAGGCGGGTTGAAGGTGCGCCACATCCAGTTCACAAAGTCGGCATTCGACAGGTTGCGAATGAGCGTGCTTGCGCCTCCCACTGTCGTCCACGGCTTGGTGATCACATTGATCAGCGCCTGCGCAGCGTCGGCTTGGCCCACCGTCGCACCATAAGGCGAGCCGGCCACAACCACGCCTGAAGTCATGCTGGTCGGCAGAGGAGTGAGGCCAGTGGCACCGGTCATGGAGGCCAAGAGTTGTGAGGGCTCCGGCACACCAGACGTTGTAGGGGAAAGGCCCATACGGAAATAGTAGCCGAACAACACGTTTTGGAAGGCCATGTATTCGGGACTGCTCATCATCTCCTCAACCACTTGGGCCTGGGAGTAGCCGGCATTCATAAGATCAAGATAGAGCTGGTATTCCGAGTAAGTCGGATCCCGTAGAAACACGGCGGTGAACGTGTCGACAACGAACTGTTCATCGGAGCCTGCCGGAGGGTTGGTCGGAACGTAGTAAACGCTCAACGGAGTCGGCGCAGATACCACAGACCCTTTGACGGCTAGCAAGTTGTCCTGCTCAGCCTGTGCCTGAACAACGTACTGAGCCGGACCAGACAAGTTGCTCTCGATTTCAGGGATCTCCCAACTATAGACATAGAGAACGCGTCCACCTTCAGCCGCTTCAGAGGGGAGCCCAGTGCCAACATACACGCCATTGACATAAAACAGCACGCCTCCGGTATCATTATCCTCGCTTCCAGGTTCGAAGAGTGCCTCAGCTTCAAGCCGTACAATGCCTCCCGCTTGCACAGGACTAGCTTGAGGAATGGCACGCATACGCACCTCAGGCATGGGCCGCTGAACAAGCTGTATGTTGACAAATCGCGGGGCGCTAAAGGCGACACGGCCCTCGGAGTCGGTGGCCTCAGCCCGCAACGACACTACGCTGTTGGGGGTTGCCACCGTGTAAGCAACACCAAAGCTCTCCCCGAACCGGCCGATTTCTGGGCCAGCGATACGAACGCCATCCACGGTGAAGAAAACCGACGCGGGATTGATCGATGACGGGGCAACCGCGGTGGCGCGTGCATTCAGAAAAATGGTGCTGCCCGCGACGTAGGAGTTTCTCGTCGGTTGGGTCATAAACACAGACGGTGCCCCTGCACCTGGATTCTCCCCGATGATGGTCGAAGCGGCGCTGGCCGTCAGGCCTTTGCTATCCGTTACAACCACCCGAAAAACATATTCGCCGGTGCTCGGGACGGTATAATTCCAGTTGTAAGGCTGCTCGGTAAGAACTCCCCTGCTGGCGCCATTCACGAAAAGTTCGGCGGAGACTATGGTCTTGCCGGTGGCTGAACGCGCGCTTGCGTAGACCGGAACTACCGTCAAGGGAGAAACAAAAAGGCGATCGGTCGGAGAGAGAATCTCCACCATAGGTTTTGTTGTCGGTTGCGGCGGATTTGATCCAACAGTGAGCCCATCGTATACAAACACGTCGCGGAATTTCGTATTATCCAACGGGGTCCGGTTGTTTTGCCCGAAGACCAAACCGCCGGCTCCTTCGGAGTCTGAACTGAATACCACAAAGCGTCCGTTGGCACTCAAGGAGGGGCTGCTGCTGTTGGCAGAGGTGTTGGCCTCGACACCAGTAGGCTGAGTTCCGAAAATAATGGTTGGATATCCGAAAATATTGAGGCTGACTCGCCTTGTCAGATAATTGTCAGAAAGGTCGTATGCCCTTTCGGTGTTCCCGTCAGCTAAGCGGTCATGCACATAAACGTTGGAGGTGGGAAAGATAAGCGGACGAATCAACTCACCCGTGATAAGGGGTGTGGAGGGATATGTATTGGAATCGGTGGCAACGTGGACATCCAAATTTTCCGCGATGGTGCGGAATGCAACAAAGCGTCCGGAGCGGTCGATGCTGGGTTGGTTACTTCCAAAGGGCACGCGTTGGACTGCTACCGGGGCATCCGTCGCTTGGGTGCCACCACCGCTCATGCCAACCGTGCTGAGTGCGTTGAACGCCGGGCTGCTGAGGACGAAGGGAACATTCCCCGCGGTGCCGGGCACACTGTTCTTGAGGTAGATGCTCGCCAGATAGCCTGTTCCTGGTGGATTGACGTTAGGCGGCGTGGTGGGTTCCGCGATGATATTGAGCCCGGATGAGTTGATCACGGCGACGAGGTTGTCGCGCGTTTCCAGCACCGTGGCCCCTACTGGGACATCATCCCCTCCCCCGACCGTGGTGAAGTTAAAAGTCTTGGCCGTGACGCCGTCGCTGATGGTGATGAATTCGCCGGCATCGGGGGTCGGGTTGTTGCTGAGTGGAATATTTCCCGGAGCCGGTGCAGCTGCCGCAAACGTGATGATGCCGGTGGCCACGCGGTCTTGGCTGACGCTGACACGCTGGACGGCACCATTCCCGCTGACATAGAGGGGTTTGCGGAAATTCCTGACGAAAACATCCGGAACCTCGTTCGTGTCGCCGTCGAAAGCTTCCGTAGCGGGGTTATAAACGAGGTTGTCGCCATTGGAGGTGAAGACAACCTGGGAGCCATCCCCATTGATGGCCGGCTCCAGTGAGTAGGGATTGTCGCCGGTCGGAGCTTCGCCTTGATCGTTGACGCTGACAGGGGCCAAACCAACGATACCCAACTGGCCCTGCACGTCGATCAAGGCACGGTAAACCATACCGCGGCCGATGCTCTGAGGAAGATTCGTGCTGTAGGAGGCAAAGGCGACGAACATTCCGCCGTTGGTCTCGATGCTCTCGGTGGAGTCATCCAGATTGACGACTGGAGCGAATGAAAGGTTGTTGCCAATCGCCCCCGGACCGAGGAGGTCGTCGTAATTCTGACTCACAAGGTAGGTTTCGGTTTTGCCGACCTCATCGAACACTCCGTCGGCATCGACGTCGCGGTCGTGCAAATAAACCTGCCGGAGGCCCGCTTCGGATGGAAAAAACTGCTCTGGAGCAGAAATGGTCACCGTAGGGACCGATGTGTAGCCACTGCCTTGAGCCAGCACCGTAAGGGAGAGCACCGTGCCATCCGGACCGATGTTCGCCCTAGCCCGAGCTCCCGTGCCACCACCGCCGCTGATCGTGACAGTCGGTCGCACCGCAGGGTTGTAGCCTGCACCGCTCCGGATCGGCGTGTAGGAGGTGACGCGACCGCCCACGACATTGGCAGTGAATTGCGGGAGATCCAAGTCCGTCGCGATGGACTCGAAGGCAACAAAGCGGCCACTAGAGCTGACAGAAGGATTGTAGCTACTTCCATTGGCGGCGGAGCCGGAGAGGTTTCTGCTTAAAAGAACCGTGCTGCCGGTGGTGACATCGAAAACATAGATCATCGAACGGCTGCCGGTGTTGTCTGAGAGAAGATTGGTGCAGGTGGAGTCATAGGCGATCCAACGTCCATCGGCGCTGATCGAAGGGTTGAAGCAGTCGGCATTCGCCTGCACACCGTTCGCATCACGGCTGGCGAGGAAAACCTCACGAGTCTGCCGGAAGCGGATGAAAATCTGACTACCCGAGGTGGCGAATTGGGCGGGAACATCGGTCACGTTCCCTGCATTGGGCGGAATCAGGAGGTTACTGGCCCGCGAAGCAAAAGCGATGACATCGCCGTTTTCGCTAACGCTGCCGAAGTCGCTGGCTCCATTACCTCCTTGCACGTAGACACCGTTGTCGGTCGAGATGGAACTGGCTGGCTCAATGAGCGGTGATGGGTTCGAAAGAATCTCGATCTTGTTGGCCGCGTTGCTTACGAACGTGTTGTTTGCCGAGGTGTCGAAGGCCTCGTTCGTCATTTCCACCCTCGAAGCAACGAAATAGCGTCCGATAAAATTACCGGGGATCAAATATTCCATGGTGAAGTCCACGGACTCGCCAATGTCGAGAAAGGAGTCGTCGGGCTGGGGCGTGTAATCCCTTTCGGTTACGACAATACCGGCGATACCGTAAGGAGGAATGGCTGGGGGAGTGCCCGTGACAGTGACCTTGCGGTAATCCGTCGTCCCTGTCGGCAGCAAGCCGCTCAAGTCCCCATTGAGCAGCAAACTCATCATGTTGAAGTCGTCGTTCGCTTGGGCGCTGGTCGATGCGTATTCCGGGTCGATCGTTAGACGCAAATTCACAATGTAGTTGTCCGCAGTCTCCGGGCGCAAAGGCCGGGATTCGCGCGACGTATCGCCCACCGCGCCCACCGAGTCATTCCTCCAACTGGTGGTGAACCGCAGAATGTCGCTCCCGCGGTAGCTACCCGCTTCATAGATCGCCCCGGGCGAGTTGATCGCGATATCGGGAATAACGTCGATATTGATCGCCGCGGTGCTCGCACTGGTGAGCAGAGGAGCATTAAAGTCAGCCAAGTTGGCCGGAAACACCGCCGTGGGGTAAATGGCGACCACCAAGCGGTAACCCGTGGTGACGTTGAACAAGGTGCCGTCATTGGGAGTGCGCCAAGTGCCTTGAATCGGAAAGGTCGTGGCAGGGGTGGTGACCGGCGTGGGGCCAGGCGTCGTCGTGGGGCCTTGCAGACCCGTCGCGGTCCCGCGATCAGCTTCCATGAAGGTCGGGTTGCCATAAACGTCGGAACCCTCAACGTAAACGATGTAAGCGTATGGCCCCTCGCCGCCTGGCACGGTGCCCTCCAGCACGACATCGTAGGCCACGAGATCGTTCAGCAGAAAGGTGCCCGAGGCGATGGTCGAGGACTGGACAGTGACAGCGTGCAGAGCTGGAGCGGAGAAAAAGAGTGCGACAGCGAACAAGCTGGCGCGAAGGGTGGCTGATTCTGGGATCATGGTAGCAGGAGAAGGAGAATCAAAGGTACCTAGGGCATGGTGATCCGCAACCTGAAAAACTGCCTAAGCGCTTGCGGGATCGGCTTGGTAGAACGGACGCGGAGCAAATCGACGGTGTTATCAATGGTGAGCAATGAGGAAATCTCCGCCTCGGCGGTATTTTCCGTGGCCCAAGCGGCAAGGTCCTCGCTGATCTGGGGGATGTAGGTGGCGGAAGCGAGACGATACTTGGGCGCCGAGTAGGTCCAATATTGCTTGCCGCCATGCCATTCGGGGCTGGCAGACGGAAGCTGCGTCGAAGCGGGGTCGGCAGGGTCGCCGCCGCTGAGGGCATAGACGGCAAGGTTGGAGAGGCCGGGGACATTAGCCGCCTGGGCAGCCGGGCCAGAGACGGCCTCGTCAGCGAGGTTGGCGCCGGAAAACCACGCCCTGCGCCACGTCTCGTAGGGCACAGCGTCGGAGTGCACATGCAAGGTGAACGTGACGGTCGGCCCGGCCGGACCGTCGGGCATTTGCCGCGGACGAATGCCGAGGGCGAACGAACCGGCGTCAAGGGGAATGCCCGAAAGGCGTCCGGTCACGGAATCGAACGCGACGCCGCGCGGCAGGGTGCCGCTGACGAGTTCGAACTCCACCGGGCCGGGCACGGCCGAGCTGGTGAAAAGGAAATCCATGTCGCCGCCGGCACCGACGGTGCGGAACTGGCCGGAAGTGAGGAGCGGCACAATGCCGTCCGTTCCGGCGATGACGGCGATGCGTGAGACGGGCTGGGCATTGAACGAACTGAACGCGCCAACAAGCAAGAGGTCGCCATTGCCCATCGTAACAGCCGTGTGGAGCGTGTTGTTCGCACCGGTGCCCGCAGCGTTGAAAGCAGGGTCAATCGAGCCGTCAGGCTTGAGTTGCACGATGCGTCCTACTGCGGTTGGCGCGCCGAGCGGCACTCCGCTGCTGAACTGGGTGAAGAGTCCGCTGACGAGGACTTCGCCGGTCGGTCGGACCTGCACGTTGTTGACGCCACTGTTGAGGCCGCCGGAGGCGTCGAGGGAATAGTTGAAGCGGCCGTCGATGGCGCCGGACGCGGAAAGTTTGACCAGGTTGTTGTAAAAAGTTCGCCCGTTGTAGGAGCTGAATTGACCGCCGGCATAGATCACGCCGTCGGGGGCGACCGCCACGGAATTGATCGTGCCGTTGAAGCCGCTACTGAGGCCCGTCCCGATGCCGAGAGTGGTGTCGAGCGTGCCGTCGAGGTTCAAACGGGCCAGCCCTCGGCGCGGCTGTCCTGCTACTTGGGTGAATGCGCCGCCGAGGAGGATCTTGCCGTCGGGCTGGAGCACGAGGGCGTTGACTGTGCCGCCGGGGGCGGGCGGCGTGAAGGACGGGTCAACGCTGCCATCGGGGTTGAGGCGGGCCAGATTCGGCGTGGAAATGCCGTTGACTGAAGAGAAACTGCCGCCGATGACGACCTTGCCGTCGTATTGCTCGACGATGGCGTTGACCACCGGGTTCACGCCGGCCAGGACGGGCGCGAACGCGGCATCGGGCAGGGCGTCCGCAAGCCCGGTCTGTCCGACCGTAAGCCGGGCCAAGGCAACGCGCGGTTGGCCTTGGTAAGTGGTAAAAGCCCCGCCGACGTACAGGCCGCGCGCCGGTTCGCTGTGGAGAAGCACGCGAACGTCGGCATCGAAGCCTGCGCCCGCAAGAAAACCCCGGTCAGGAGTGCCGTCCGGCCCGAGCCGGGCGACGCGAGGCGAGGAGAATGTTCCTTCGAGGGCAGTGAAGGCGCCGCCTATGTAGATGCGGCCGAGGCCGTCGGACGAAAGCGCACGGACCACATTGTCGGCGGATGGCGGGTTGAATCCGCCCACGACTTCGCCGGGGAGCGGGTAGCGGACCTCGACATTAACCGGGGCGGAGAAGGCCAATTCGCCTTCGTTGTCCGTGGCACGGGCCTGAAGATCATAATTGCCGAAGCCGGGGCTCCAGACGAACTCGTAAGGCTCGGCAACCATGGTCGCAAGGATCGTGCCGTTGGCGAGAAACTCGACCTGCGTAACTTCTCCGGGCTCGCCGAAGACGCTGAGATCCGATGCGGTGGCGCGCAAGGTAACGGTGCTGTCCGGGGGGACGACCGCGCCGTTGGAAGGCGCATTGAGGGAGACCACAGGCGCAGGATTGACAGGATCTCCCGCGCCACTGAGCACGAGTGAATAGGCCTGCGCCGCGGTCGTGAGCGATCCGTCGAGCGAGATGGTGAGTGTGTAGGTGCCGATAACGCCGTTGGCCGCACGGATGAGGACTTGCTCGACATTGTCCACGTTGTTCTTTCCGGTCGTCGCCGCTGCCGACATCGATGCGTCGGTCCATGTGCCGACGAAGGGCATGACGAACGGGCGCGTGATCGTCGTGCCGTCGGGGGCAGTGATCTGCACGTCAAGGTTGTGCACAAGATTGGGCGTGCGACCATCGGGGGCACTTTGGGGAGGGCCCGCGGGGTCGGTCCAGCAAAGCGTGGCGCGGATAGGATTGATGCCGTCCCACGGGAAGTCCACGGTCCGGGTCGGTAAGACCGCGGTGATTTCACCTTCGTAGAACTTGGGCTCGGCGGGCTTGGTCTTGTGGGCGAGAATGACATCGGCGGCCGTCTTCGCGTTGATCAAGCCCCAACCAAACTTGTAATCGGGCCCGGGCGTGCCGAGGTCGTCGGCGGTGTGGATGAGGAGTGCCTTGAGGAGGCTGGAACGCATGTTGGGCGTGGCGGGAAATTCTCTGGCGTAAAGCTCGGCCAAGAGCAGAGCGGAGCCCGCGGCCGAGGGCGACGCCATACTGGTGCCTTGGTAGCTCGCGTAGGAGGTGCTGCTTCTATCGATGGGAGAGTAAAGCTGCACGCCATTGGCCACCACATCGGGCTTGATCCGGCCATCGTCGCAAGGACCCCAGCTGGAAAAGCTACTCATGGTGGCCTTGGCGAGATCGCGCACTCCGGCTGTGACAGCATCATTGACGGCGCCAACCGTCAGAATATTTTTGGCGAGCTGTCCATGCGTGATGCTTTGGAAACCGTTTTTGACGGGATAGTCTTTCTGCTCGTTGCCGGCCGCCCAGAACTGCAGGTAAAACGGCAACGCGAAGCCCACCACGTCCAGATCCTCGGAGAAGCTGTCATAGCGCCCCATGTCGCTTGTGGAGGCATCGTAGCCGTAGGAGTGATTGGAAAGGCCGATTCCGGCCGAGTCCGTTGCGCTGGTGGAACCGGCAGCTGTCATTTCGGCAATGTCATTATTCCAGTCGTAGGAATCCACCAGCCCGGCCGGCGCCATACCTTTGGCCTTGGCCTGCACTCCAGCGGCAATGATTGTTCCGGCCACATGCGTCGCGTGGTCATCACTACGGATGGCCGGGTTTCGCAGTGTGACCCTGCCGGAAAATTCCTGGTGGGATCCCAAGACCGAACCCGCATCCCAAACACCGACGGTGCGTGCTGCGCCGCTCAGGTTGTAGGGAGACGGGCGGATGAGGTTGGCCGCACTGGAGATAGCCGCATCGGCGTCGAGGGTAATCCTGTAAATGGGCTCCTCACCGCGGAAGCCGTAGAGGACAGCAACTCCGCCGTTTGGACGATCGACTCGCAGAGGAACTCCCGAATCGGACGCCCTTGCCAAGACAGCATTCATCCGTTCCTGCTCACGCGCGCTTAGTTCGGCCACCACGCTGGCCCGCTCCGCCGGGTTGCTCAAATTCCGCCCGGCAAGGATCTCCGCCACGGGCACGGCGGGCGGTTGAAGGGACAGCGAAACGGCGAGCGATGCTGACTTTTGCTTCAGGGCGTAACTGCTTGCGGAGGAACTGCTCACACCACGCGGCGGGGCAATGGGCCGGCCGGCTCCGGGTGTGGCGTTTACCGGATTCACGGCGGTTTGTGATGAAGCCGCGGCAGCCGAGGATTCAAGCAAGGTTGGTGTGGCTCCTGCGGAGGTCGCCGTGTTGGTGGCTGCCCTAGGCTGATGCGGCGAGTCACCACTGACAGAGGGCATCGGGAAACTGTTCGCCCGCTCGGCCACTTCAGATTCCCGTGTGGGAAAAAACACCGCCATGCCAAGAACTGCCGCTAAAACCCCGACTAAGAGCAGGAGGCGTTTATTGATCGCTTTCATGATGATGGGGCGAAACCTAGGGAGAAAGGACTAAGAGACCTAGCGACTTATAATTCTAATTCATTAAAATTGTCCTGTCAAATCATCGGGCATCGAAAAGAACCAGACGTTCGTCCGATTTCCATCTCCCTGCCAATACGGCGCTGTATCTGAGCGACTTTTGTCTGGATTATAGGTATTTCCGGAGCCCCACGTCCGGGCGGCTTAATGTCGGAAAATTGACGCCACCCCGCACGCGTGGAGCCATGCACCTCAGGTTTGCCCGAACACCGTCCCCGTCCGCGACGCCGACTCAGCCGTGAACCCCAACCTTCGCCCCGTCTTGCCACCGACCAGCAAACACGCTACTTTTTTCTGTGCGGTAAAGCAGCCACGCACCATTTAACTTAAACACCGATCCCCTGTGTCCGACTCCTGACTTCTCCCCACTCTTCAGCTCCAACTCCCATGACCTCACCCGCCCCTCACCACCCGTCACACGCCATCGGCCACTCTGCGGCAGCCACCCCTTCGCTCCGGTTTGGTTGCCGCGGCAACCTATCTCCGGCCATTCGGCCTCCGGTTCAGGTTTGCCCCGGGGCAAGTTCCACATCGCAATTGCGGAGCTCCGGTTCAGGCTTCAGTCCAACGCGTCATGGCTCCGCCTTCACCCTGATCGAGCTTCTCGTCGTCATCGCCATCATCGCGATTTTAGCCGGGCTGGCCTTCCCCGCCGTGCAGGGCGCCATGGGCTCCGCCAAAAAAGCCCAGGCCCGTAATGACGTCAACCAACTGGCTGCCGCGGTCAAAGCCTTCCAGCTTGAGCACGGGCGGCTCCCGGGCAGTGGAACAAACGATGGAAAAGCCCCGGATAACCTCATCGCCATATTGACTTCCAGCAACAGCCAGAATCCGCGGGGCATCGTCTTTTTCGAGCCGAAAATCGCCAAAGGTAAGAAAAACGGACTCTCAACTGACGACGGCAAGTACTACGACCCATGGGGCAAGGAGTATTCAGTCCTTCTCGATTACAATTACGACAACAAGATCAAAAACACGAACAGTAACCAGACCAATTTTACCACTGTCATCGTGACGAGCACCGGCGGCTCGACCAACACAAACAGCATCATTTCCAACGTCAAGTAAGCGCGGTATCCGGCCGGCCCCTTCGCATCTGCCGCCCGTTGATCTTGGTCTTGGCAAAGGTAGCGCAATCTTAAGAGGGTTAAAGCACACCTACTTTTCTGCCCAGAGGAAAGACCACGGCAGAAAATTTCTCCAGGCAACGAAGGCCCTCCATGAGCGCAGACCCCACCCTCCGCTTTACGGCTGCAGGATGACTTCGAGGCGGATATATTTCTCGTTCCCCCCGTCCCGCGGGGTGCTCCAGATCTGTCGTTGCAACCCCTCGCCGACGCCAGTCTGATCACCCGGCGTCATCGTCACTTGACTTGTCGTCCACGTGCTGCGGGTGAGGTTGCCGATGGTCTGCCCGATAACGGTCAAATGCGGATCGTTCGTCCGGACAATCGCCGTCATGGTCAGACTGTTCGCAGTGACGCTGTGACTCACGGCGGTGCCATCGTTCCCGTCCGGACTGCTCGCTCCACCGATGGCGTAAGCCAGGATGCCGGCCGGAGAAACTGTCTGCCCACCAGACCAAAGCTCATAGCCACCGACTGGCGCGTCGAGCAGGGTAATCTCGGCCGCACTAACCGGCGCGTAAGCGGGGTTGGCCGCAGCGGCAACCTGCAACGTCCTTGCCCCCTGTTCCCCGGGCTGCGACCGGGGAATAAGCGTCAAGTCGATCTCAGCACTCCCTGCCGGGATTGCGACGGCTACCGGCGCTGTTTGCCAAGCTTCGGCTCCGGCATTACCGCCGTAAATCAACCCGATGGTCAACGCACCCTGCACGGGGCCGCGGCGGCTGATCCGCACCACCGCCGGCTCGCTGCCCTCCGTCGCCTCAGGTTGCACCGCAGTGACTCGCACCACAGGGACACCGGCGAAGACCATTTCCGCGTAGTCGGGGTCATCGATGAAGGGATTACGGTTCTCTTGGTAATCCGTATAGACCAGATGATTGCGCCTCCGCTCTTCGTCGTTGACCGGATCCTCCCGGTGCCAGCGGAGCAAGTCGGAGAGCCGGCCGAAGCGGTTGGCTCCCGCGTTGGGTGTGTCGGAAAGTTCAAGATCCGGGGTCGCCTCTCCGCCCTCGTAGCGCACCGCCATGTAAAGCATGGCGCGGGCCAAATCACCCTTCTCCTCCGGCAGAGGCATCCAAGCCGCCGCCGTCTTGCGGCACAATGGCGCCCGGAGGGGCGTGCTGCCGCCGACAATCTCGGCGAAGTAAAGACTCGCCCTCTCGCCATTGGCCTGCACATCGCACGGACGCAAGTGGTGAAGGTCCGAATTTCCCGGTCCCGTATCGACCCCATAGGCTTGCGGCCAGGTGTGTTCGTGGTTCCAATCGCCCACGTTGCCGCCGTAGTCCAATATGCTCCGACCCGTGCCCCAGTAAAGCAGGCGCACCCGGCTCGGATCTCCCGGCATGGCGTCGAGCACCCTCAGAGCTGGCACGGTTCCTCTGGATCCGTAGGACAGCACCCGGTGTCCGCGAATCCGCTGATGCAACGCACCCTTGAGCCCCTCTCCCAACAAACCCTCTGCCGCCGCGTAATAGTCGATCGGCGGCTCGTAGAGCAAGGAGCGTCCGACCCGCGCCTCGGCGGAAGCGAGAGTCCAGAGTAAAAGAAAACCGAAGAGAATTCGAAAGGAGAACACGGGAGGCGTTGGGGACGAACAGCTAATCTATAAACTTAGCCCATTTCCCCGAGGTGGCAAGGGGCCCTCCCCCGCCCAAGGCAAAAGTCTTGGGCCCACTTCTTGCCTCGCGCCCGGTGTTTTCCGTCCGAGCCACGCGGAAAACCGCCAGGCGCAAACCGAGCCGTCTTAAGCCACAGCCGAGCTTGCGAGACAGCCGAGACCCCGCAGGGCCGCAGGCAAATGGAAGAAGATGTCAGAAGATGGTTTCCCCCGGTGTGACCCCCGCGGGAAACAATTCACGTTCAGACTTGCCCAAGGGCGGTCTCTTCTGCGCTCAAGCTGCACCCGCCCGCATGCCTCCCTCGGTCCAGTTCTTTCCAAACTCGCCACACGTTTGCCTCCCGACTAACTCAATGAGAGTTACTCTGTCGAAAAGAAATAAAGACAAGCCACAGCCGAGCGCAGCGAACCGTAACGAAGTGGAGATAGGTCGCCGCAGTGACCAAACAGACAGCTCGGAGAGCTGAGCGAAGCGGTCAAATGGAAGAAGATGAAAGAGGATAAGCGGGGCGCGCTGACACGCGCCCCGCTCATGGCATCTCTCCGAGGACTGTGTTTGCGCCGTGTCAGCGGCGCAAACACCATCTTCTGTTATCCTCTTCCATTTGCCTATGGGCCGTCTCGCAGACTCGGCTGTGGCTTTCTGACCTCTGGCCTGACGCCGGCCCCAGTTACTCCCAGCACACACCCGCCAACGTGCGGGTTCAGAAACTCAGGGCGATCTCCGCAGACTCCGGTTCAAGCCACACGTCACCGGGCGCCCTGCGCCCCGCCTCCGGCTGAACACTGAGCCAAGTCCGCGAACCGGAGGCGAAGCCGTAGATGGCCCAACGGCAAACGGCCCTTAGCCAAAACTGAACACTGAACACCGTCCACTGCGGCCTCCGGCCGCCTTGCCTTCAACTCAGGCTATCCGCTCGAAGCGAGACTTGCGGCAGGTCGCCAACCCCGGCAACAGCAGCACACAACGTTTCCCGCACATCGGCCGGCAACGAAGACAAATCCCCACCTTCGAAATAGGTCAGGGCCTTGAGCACAACCATCGGCGGCAGGTCGGGCGCGAAAAGCGACTCGGCGGCGGCCAAACCGTACTCCAGCGGCAGGCCGGTCCCGAGAATTGCTGCCACATCGAGATAGTCCTTCGCCTCGACCCTCTGCACGACAAGCTTCAGCTTAAACGCGAGCAAATCCTCCAACGAGGCCGCGACGGCCACGCCATCTTCGGACGCCTCGGGCTCACCCACGCGCCCGACATTCAAGCCGCCGAAAAAAGAAACTTTAACCCCGCCGGGCGAAAGCACGGTCAGGGACTCCGGCTCATCCTGCAGCACCGCGGCGGTCGCCAACCACGGCAAGGAACGTGTCAGCGCCGTGCGTTCGAGGGGACGATGCGTGAAGAAATCGAAATCGACCGAGTGACGATGGCCCAGACGCAGCGCGATAGCCGTGCCGCCATAAAGGACGAAA
>Ga0247842_10003527_pt1 | contig 20873 bp, 16 predicted proteins | sample LaCruzMarch2015__3_FD_192411 | JGI IMG/M metagenome (GOLD analysis project Ga0247842, IMG submission 192411) | Freshwater microbial communities from meromictic Lake La Cruz, Castile-La Mancha, Spain - LaCruzMarch2015_19m | ecosystem: Environmental > Aquatic > Freshwater > Lake | place: Spain...
CTCCATCCTTGGCGACCGGGGTTATGATATCTCCGTACTCGGTTTCAAATACCACATGAACAACGTGGCCGCCGCCCTCGGGGTCGGTAATCTGACCGACTTCCCGGAAAGACTCACCAGACGGAGAAAGATCGCCTGCTATTACCGGGAAAGGCTTGCCGATATGCCCGGCCTTGCCCTGCTCAGATCTGAAAACGACAGAATACACGCCTATTGGCAGTTTTCACTCCTCGTTGATGAGCGGCTTGATTTCGTGGCAAAGCTCTCCGAGCGGGGGATCCCGGCCTCCGTAATCGATCTGCGCATCGATACGAATGCCGTTTTTGGCGGTATTCAGAACGATCTTCCCGGGCAGCGGTATTTCAACGAACGGCATCTTGCCCTACCCTGTCATGAGGGACTTGCAGACACTGACGTTGATCATATCGTTGACACTATTCGCAAGATAAGGGGCGCATCATGAAACATCCCGAATATGACTACTCTTTGCTTAATTCCTGCGGCGAAGATATCTTTGTCAGCGCCCATGCCTTTTTCCGCCGCCCCCATCTTGTTTCCATCGGCAACCATGTGGCGGTGGATTATGGCGTCTATTGCACCACCGCCGCAGAGATCGGCGATTACATCCATATTGCCCCTTATGTTACCATTATCGGCGGCAAGAAGGGACTCCTGAAAATGGATCATTTTACGACGATTGCTGCGGGGAGCCGGATAATTTCGGCAAGCGACGAGCATTTAGGGGCCGGTTTCGTCGGACCGACTATCCCGGATGCCTTTCGGGACAAGGTGACGCAACTACCTGTAATTTTTGAACGCTTTGCCAGCATAGGAACCAACGTGGTCATCATGCCCGGGGTGACCCTTGGGGAAGGCAGTGTCGTGGGGGCCTGCGCTTATGTAACGGAAAGTACGGAACCATGGACAATCTATACAGGCGTTCCCGCCAAACCCGTCAAAATGCGTCCCAGGGAAAAGATGATCGAAATGGCGAAAACCCTCGGTTATGGTGGATAGGGCGGCTGCAGCACCGTCAAGGGAGCGCTGATGGCCATTCGGAATATCTTTCTTCAGATCGGTCGATCCTCATTGATCCTCAACCTGACTTCCATTGTCAGTTGCCGGATCGTCAACAATATGATCGCCCTGATCACCTTCGGCTACGCCGCTCGCGTCCTTGGGGCGGAGATGTTCGGCATTGTCGGCTTCGGGGCTTCGGTTGCGGCTTATGCGGGCATCATGACTCTCCCGGGCATAACCATTTGGGGAACAAGAACTATTGCCACGGATCGAGCCAATATGGGTAAAACCTTTCTCATTGTTAATTCCACTATATTGCTCCTTGCCTGCCTCGCCTTTTGCTTCTTGATCCTCTTTTCCCTGACTCTTGATTCTCCGGTTGAAAAAAAGATCGTCCTTTTATCAGGACTGACCCTTTTCAGTACGGCCCTTTCCCTCGAATGGGTGTTCAACGGTCTGGAGCAGATGCGCATCCCGGCTATGTTAAGCATCCTGGGGACAAGCGTTTATACCGTTACCCTCCTTACGTTGGTGAAATCGCCGACGGATGTCTATATTTTTCCGCTCCTCATGCCGGGATCACTGATCCTGGTTGCCTTTGTCAGTTTCTTTGTTTTTATTAAATATTTTCCCGCCCATTTCAGCCGGCCGAAATGGAGCGACTATCGCAAGGCCTTAAGCGGCGCTGCGGTGTTGGGCCTTATGGCCTCCATCGTCATCATCCTCCATTTCGCCAACAACCTGATCGTGAAGGCCTACCTGGGTGCGTTTTCCCTCGGCATCTTTCTGGCGGCCTTTAAGATCGTCGAGCTGCTGTCCTCGATTCCCGCCGTACTGGCCAGTATTTTTTTCGCCCGGCTGGCCCGTTATGTTGCCGACAACCGGGCGGCTGCGCAAAAACAGGCCGGAATCTACGCCCACATCCATATGATTATGGCCTTTTTCATTGCCGCCTATATGGTGGCTGAAGCCCCGGAAATCATCCATTTCATCTATGGAGAAAAATATGCGGGATCAGTGATTATTCTACAGATCATGTCCATCGCGGTAATCTTCAATTTTGCCATCTATGGATATACAAACTGCCTTGTTTCCTTCAGTCAGGACCGGACGATGCTTCTGGTCGTGATCGTCTCAGCAGCGATCTCCATCGTGGGGGGGATAATCTTTGTACCTTGGCTGGGCGTTATCGGCGCCGCCATCGCCATCTCCCTGATTGATCTTTCCGGATGGCTGGCATCGACCCCTACATATAGAAATATGATCGGTTCCCTCCGACTTCGTCTCTGGATCAAGCCTGCCCTAGGCTTTATGGGTATGATCGGAATCCTGTTTTTTTTACAGAAGATAAATTGGCCGCTTTATCTGCGGATCCCCATTGCCGCCATACTCTATTTGGCGTGGATGAACACGGAAATAAAGTCGGTTTTAAGATCCATCATGGAACCCGGTGTGGTCGCCTGAGGCTTGTATGTCTGATCAAAAACTTCTCGTTTCCATCATTTTTCAGGACCATAAGCAAATCGGCCATGATATCGAATACAATATCTGTGTGGGCAAGGCGGCAGAATCAATGGGGATTAACCATACGGCAATTTTACCGGAGATCTGGAAGGAAGACCCATTGATTCCGGAAAACTGGCTGCCATGTTTAAAGACCGGCAAGGGACAGTTTCACAATCGCCTAAGCCAACTATTATATAAAACTTTTACCACTACCAGATCGCTGCGAGTAAACATCAAAGAAAGAATCATCTCCCGAAACAGAGAAGTCATTTTTTTTATCGAAAGTTTCACATTATCCTATTTGACGTCATTTTATTTGGCCTTGAATCTGCTTCATTTCAAGAAACTAAAATTGGTCCTTCTGATCCGCTGGAATATTGTGCAGGACAGAAGAAGCTTTTTTTTTAAACACCTAATCAAAAAAATCATCGCATCCTATGGAGAAGGATCGTTAATACTCGTTACAGATAGTAATCTAATTAAGGATGTTGTTCAGGAATACATGAAAGTCTCTTGCGCTGTCTTGCCCATACCTCATACAGAAATAAATTACTTAAAAGAAAATATAGCTGCGACGCACATAAAAGATAGGCCTATAGTCTGCTGGTGGCCAGGATTTCCAAGACCGACCAAAGGTTTAGATGTTATTGCCAAGCTTTTGAATGAAAAAAGTGAATATGCCTCCCGATTCAAAATCGTCGCCGGTAAAAGCTCCTTCCTTACCCGGACTGCGGGGGGCGCTGAACTGGAATTGCTCGATGACTACATGGAACGGCGTGCATATCAACAACAGCTTATGTGGAGCGATATAATCCTTACCCCATATGATAAAATTTATAGTCACGGAACATCGGGAATCTTTGTCGAAGCAGTCGTTGCGGGAAAAATGCCGGTTACAACAGAAGGAACATGGATGGCCTATGAACTCGAGAAATATGGCCTTGGAATGCTCGTTATAGATTGGTCGAAGCCAAATATTATGGAAACACTGTATCAACGTTTTGAAGACTTATCGATCAGAGAAAAGCTTAAAAGTATGAGTGAAGCATATAGAAATAAACATAATATTAAGAATTTTTCGGAAGCACTTAAACGGGTTATGGGGGTGTGATTAATCTACTATGAGAATTGGGACTGATATTTCGATACTGTGCTCAAGAATCGGCTTAGTAAAAGTGGTGTATTCTGGGGACATCCTAAAATAATGCGTTATCTTTCAAAGAAAAAAGGTGTCCGTTTTCTACTCTATAGCGTAGATTTAGTCCTTGATTCATTCATCCACAAAGATCAGCGACTGCCAGCCAGGATTGAAAAAATTCTTATTGTCAATCCAGATCATCTTGGAGATATGCTCCTCCTCACATCGGTGTTGCCACTGATTAAAGAAAAATACCCTAAGGCCAAAATAGACATGTTATGCGGGAGTTGGGCGTTGCCGGTGCTGGAAAATAATCCGTACATTGAGAATATATTTATTATCAACCATTCATTTGCCAACCGCTCCGACACTTCGCGTGCAGAAAAGTTGTTAGAGTATCTTAAAACATTCATCGTCACTTTATGGAAAATTCGCAAAGAGAGCTATGATTTAGGTCTCTTCATGCGTTCCCGGCGTGGCAATTTGGCACTCCTTGCTCTACTTGGAAATATCCGTTTTTCCGTAGGGTATGGAACAGCGGGTTGTGGCGCTTTTTTTAATCGCCGCGCAGAATGGTCGCCAGGGAAACATGAAACAGAACATTTTCTTGAAGTTCTTGAACGTATCGACGTCTTGCCAGGCGCACGAAAATTGAAGCCGGAAATTTATCCTTTGCCGGACGATGACGCAATACTGTTTGACCTTCTCGAACCATTTAAGGAACAGTTAACTAAAATTGCCATTGTTCATCCAGGCGCCGGTTCACATCTAAAAACCCTAAAGCCAGATATTTGGAAGCGGGTGATTGAAAACCTGGAAGCAAATGGTTACTCGGTCTACCTTACCGGAACATTACAGGAGGAATCTCTCCTCATATCGATTGCTTCCCCTTCATGCGTTATTCTGGCCGGCAAACTCACCCTCTCCCAACTTATGCTGTTTTTTAAGAAGGCGACCCTTATCGTAACCGTAGATAGTTTATCATCTCATCTATCAGGAATGAGCGGAACAAAAACTATCGTGTTTCATTGTGCAATGAATGACAGTGTACAGTGGAGGGCAAAAGGCGACAATGTTACTGTGTTAGAAAAACGATGCCCCACACTGGCCTGTGAACGTGGATGCGCCGCCATGGCCTGCATGGACTTTGATGTTACTGTTGTAAATAAATTCTTATGATATTGAAGGAAGAAAAGGGGCATTTTTGATTATGGTAAATCGAACCGTCTCCAAGTATTCATAAATATATGGAACTTACTTTCGGAATCAAGTTATTATTCTTTCTGCCATTTTTATTGAATTATTGCATAGGTCTGTTTCTATGGCCATCAAAGAAGAATATCATCGCTGTCATGGACCTGCCACTGTTGATAATTGGCTATGTGGGCGGAATTTTTTTTCTCTTGAACGACTTCCCACATGCCTTTGACGCTGATAATATCATTCATCTTCTTGTCATTCTGTGCTTAGGATCTCTTGCTTATTGCTTCTTTTTCTATGCAGCCTTCATATCAAACTCCTTTATTGACAAAAAAATCATGACCTTACAGATAATTATCCTGGATAAAATTCGTGAACCTACTCTCGATTTTAAAGTAGTGATAATATCGTTGTCTTCTATGGCGATTATCTTTTATTTATACTCATATATATCTATGGGCTTCGTTCCGATGTTTGCAGACGACCCGATGAGTGCTAAATTTTTTGCCCAGTCCTATCAGGATACATACCGTCCCGTTGCCCACTATTTCAGGATAGCACTTAATCTTTCCTCGTTATTATTTCCGTTTCTCATCATCTTGACCTTCTTAGATGATGAGAAATCAAATAAATTGATATTTGCGCTGTTATTTGTCTGCTTGACAATTTTGACCGTTCTGACGCTACGCCGGGGCATGATTGCCAGCGCGATCATGAACATGCTACTGTGCTTCGCCCTTTACTACAAGCGGGGAAAATTTATGGTTTTAATGATTATTTTTTATTTTCTCGTCTATTCAATGGGCTCCATATCAAATTCTTTGTTTCTCTATTTTCTTGGCATGACTGAGGAAATCAATCTACTCAGCGTTTTTTGGGGAATGCCGGATGTTGTAGATCTCTGTGAATTTTGGGACAGTTTCATCACCAGTAACTATGAATATTCTATGGGGAGGACTATCTTTGGGGGAATGGTCCCCTACCACTACGATTGGAATCCGGCGGTGGTGACAAAATTGGTCATCGGCGCCTCTCCCGATACCCCCAGCGGTGGATTCCGACTGCCTTTTCAAGTTGAGGGTTATTATACCTTCGGCATATTAGGCGTCTTTTTGTGGTCGTCTTTCTATGGTGTAGTAGGTGGATTGTATCTTAAATATATTAAACATATAATAGACAATGACCGCATGGAACATTTTCTTCAGTTTTTTGTTCTTATATTTTTTACTAACATGATTTTTTCTATCGGCATATTTCTTATAAAGATGCAGATTGATCAGTTGTTCAATATCTGTGTAGCGGCATTGATTATCCTCTCGACAATGAGAAAATTCCCGTATCTGTCCAATGATTGGAGAGTCGTGGAATGAGCGAATACCTTGTTTTTGTATGCTATCTGTTACGGAGTACACGATTTTATGGCAAATCATAAGCCGAGTCTCTTATTTTTGCAGTGCCGGAATCTTGGTGACGCGATTATTAGCACATCGGTGATAAATTCCCTCGGAAAATCAGAAATATATTCAGTTATAGACGTATTTACGCGACCAACTTTTAAGCGTATTTTCGAGAATAACCCCTTTGTGGGCAATGTTTATTATTCCCATTTCCCAATGGGAACAAAGAAGGATTTCTTTTTCAGGGATGGCCTTCGACTATGGAAGGAAGTGAAATTAATCCGCAATATGGGCTATGATCGGTGCTTGAATATCGTGGGCGATTTCCGGGAAAATATCTTGGGGCGGCTCTGTAGTCCGCAAGAAAATATCACCATAGAATGGGCGCCTGGTCATCCGTTTCGAAGCTTGATAAGAACAGGTGCTAATGAGTTCATCGATTCCTCCATAAAGATACCTGCGGATATTTTCAATATCTACGACTGTATGGATATTATTTCCAGCGCCCTCGGCAATGGCAACCTCGAAGGGTCCAGGATTTACCTCGATGATTGGGGAACTACTAAAGAAAAATCCCATGGTTTGATCGGCATTCACCCCATTGCGAGTGTGCCCTGCAAAATGTGGCCAATCAAAAAATGGCTTGCATTAATCAACGAGCTAAACGATAGCGGATGGGGCATTTGGATCTTCGGCGCGGCAGAAGAAAGGGAGTTTTTGGAAAACACCTTATCCGAAGTCTTAAAAGAAGGCATAAACAGCCTTCACACAAATAATTTGGATGACTTCTTTATAAGGCTATCCCAAGTCGATCTATTGATAGGCTTGGACAGTTTTTCTGTTCATGCCGCCCATGCCTGCGGCGTTCCCAGTATTATGATATGCGGACCCAGTGATTATCGCATCTGGCATCCGCCCACCGCTGTTGTGGTCACGGGTAAGGAGAAGTGTCCCCATTACCCGTGTCATTCAAAACCAAAATGCAATCAGATAGATAGTGAGTTCCCCTGCATGACATCCATCAGGATCAAAGATATTTTATCGGCCGTTGAGACTATTTTGAAAGACGAGAATCTCATCAAGAGTTCGTAGCTGAAATGATCGGGAGGCAACGCCTTATGCTTGAGAAACCATTCATAACCATAGTATCCGTTGTAAAAAACGGGGCGACATATCTTCGGCAGTCTCTTCCTGTCATATTGGGACAGGATATTCCGTTTCCCTTTGAGGTAATATATATCGATTCCGGCTCTACAGACGGCAGCGTCGAGCTTTTAAAAGATCATGCCCGGAAAGTAAATCATCTTTGCTATCACCAGATCCGACCGGAAGAGTTTCATCATGCCAAAACCAGGAACTGGGGGATGAAACAGGGTAAGGGCGATTTGGTAGTTTTTTTAGGTGGAGACGCCGTTCCTGTTGATTCCGGCTGGCTGAGAAAATTGACTGCCCCGGTTATTGAGCAGGCGTCGGATCGAGTCGTTGCCGCTTATGGCAAACAAATACCGAGAAAAGACGCCGATATCAACAATTACTGCCGCATGACATTTAATTATGGCGACCATTTCCTGATCAAGGGAAAGGATACCAATCATCTTTCCCGAAAAGAGATGTATTTCTTCTCAAGCGTCAACTGTTGCATTAATAGGAAAAATTTCCCCGACTTTCAATTCGCTGAGCATTTACCGGTGAACGAAGATGTCACGCTATCTTATAAAATAATCGAAAATGGCTTCAGAATCGCTTATTGTCCAGACGCTGCGGTGGTTCACTCTCACAATTTTGGTTATGTAGAGATTTTAAAACGATATTTCGATAACGCGGTAACATACGAACGTATAGGGATTTTCAACGGTTGCGAGGCGTCTATTCAGGGTGACGGGAAAAAATTCCTGCGCCACTCTTTGGAGATATTATCTCAAAGAGAGCGGCAGGACTGGATTAAATTCGTGTTTTTTCTGCTGTATGCCGGCGCCGGCGTCAAGTTGGGGCAGAACTGCAAGTATCTGCCAAAATTTATAGCGCGAAAATTATCTCAGTATGGTACGGTATAGCATTATAATTCAGGTGTATGGATAGGTTTATGAGCAAGATCGGTTTCGGCGTGTTACGCACTCATGGGTTCTTTTTCCTGGCTTTCAACAGATTTGCTGATGCAGGGGTGATCTTTTTTTCGCTCTGGTTGTCCGCTTATATCGCAACTTATCCGTGGAATCCCCATTTCATGATCTTGGCTTTTGCGGCGGTGGTCGTTTACAACCTCCTGGCAGCCCGCAACAGCCTTTATGAATCATGGCGCATCGATTCTACTTGGCATGAAACCATGGTCATCTTCCAAGCGTGGCTCTTCACGGTTGCGGTACTCATTGTCCTTGCCTTTCTTCTGGAACTCACGGGTGAATATTTTCGGAAAGTATTCATCATCTGGATAGTTATGTCTATTTTTGCTTTGGTGTCATGGCGTCTGATTATTCGGATTTCATTAAGATTGGCCCGGAGGAAAGGATTCAACATCCGGAGAGTGGTTATTGTCGGAGCAGGAGATCTGGGCGTAAGATTATTGGCGACAATTGAAAGGGCTTCCTGGACCGGCCTCCAGGTGGTTGGTTTCTTTGACGATAAAAAGGAGCAAAATGAAATCGTTATGGGCATCCCGGTTGTCGGCGACATTAAGCAATTAGCCGCTTATCTGAAGAAAAACGACATCGATCATGTCTACATCGCCCTTCCCCTCGACGCGGTGAAAAAGATTACGAGGATATTGACAGAGTGCCGGACCTTCGGTGCCGCCTTGCATGTCGTCCCGGATTTTATTGTTTTTGAACTGCTCCATTCCCGGATCGAAAGACTGGGTGACATGATCCTCCTCAATTTCAATCCCGATACCCGCTGGAAGCGTGCTTTTGATATTATCTTTTCCCTTTTTGCCATTATTATGATACTCCCCGCCTTGGTAATAATTGCTTTCCTTGTCAAGATCGAAGATGGGGGACCGGTATTCTACGGCCACCGGCGGATCACTGCGGCAGGCAATGAATTCAAATGCTGGAAATTCAGAACGATGTTTGTCAACGCCGACAAAAAGCTGGCCGAGATCATCGCCAGGAATCCGGCGGCGCGGGAAGAATGGGAAAAGACATTTAAACTGAAAAATGATCCCCGGGTCTCCGGAATCGGGAAGTTTTTACGAAAAACAAGCCTCGATGAGTTGCCCCAATTTTTCAACGTCCTGGCAGGGGAAATGAGCGTCGTCGGCGCCCGACCCATCGTAGAAAAAGAGCTGAGCGATTATTATAAGGAACACGGGGGGATATACTGTTCCATGAAGCCGGGAATTACCGGACCCTGGCAGGTTGGCAAGCGCAGCGATACGGAGGATTACACGGAAAGGATCCAGCTCGACACGTGGTATATCCAGAATTATTCTTTCCTCCTGGACTTGAAAATAATTATCAAGACGGTGACTTCAATATTGCATGGCAAAGGAGCCTATTGAAGAGGTGAATGGGGAATGGGTAAATGGTTAATAGTAAATGGTAAAGGGTAAAGGGTGATTGGTGAACGGGAAGAATGATGGATAGCGGGCAAGTTAAAACAGGTCAGAAGATGGGATCTTTACAAAATAGCGAAGAGGTCAAGCTGATCGATCTCTTCATTACCCTTTTGAAGCATAAGTGGCTGATAATCTGGATGACTTTGGGCAGCGGCGTCATCGCCGCAGGAATTGGCTTCTGGATGACGACCATCTACCGCTCGGAAGCGACCATTGCCCCGGTAGAACAGGAGAAGGGAAGCCTCAGCAGCGCCGTTTCTTCTCTGGGAGGATTGGGGGCCATGTTCGCCGCCCAAGTGGGTATTGGCGGCGCCGGTTCCATAGAAAAGTTTGAAGTCGTTCTCAAGAGTAGAGAATTGACGAATCAATTGATCAAAAAATACGATTTGATGCCCATCATTTTCTATGAAAAATGGGACGTCAAAAACAAGCGATGGACCACAGATAAAACGCTGACTATCGAAGACGCTCAAAAAGTGATCTTCGGTTCCTTTCTGAAAATTAAAACGGACAAAAAAAGTAACATTGTAAAGATCAGCTTTGAATATCCGGATAAGGTATGGGCGCAGCGGATCTTGGCGTATTACGTGGAAGGGCTGAGCGAATACCTGCGCCAGCAGGCACTGGAAACGGCGCGGGCGCAAAAGGAGCATCTCAACCAGCAGATGCTCAGTACGGCAGATCCGGTATTGAAATCAAAGCTGGCGGAACTTACGGCGCAGCAACTGGAAAAGGAGATCCTGGCAAAGGTTCAGAAATATTACGGCTTCAACGTCATCGATCCCCCCTTTGTCCCGGAGAAAAAATCCAAACCCAAAATAATGCAGATTGTCCTTGTCGCCGCGACGGTGGCTTTTTTTATCTCCATGTTCCTGTCCTTTTTTCTTGAATATTTAAGAAACATAAGGAAAAATGAAGATCCAGAGCGCATCTCGCTGCTGCGCAAGTATATGAAGTGGAAAATATCTTAACTTAACTACGTAAGGAAGGCGTTATGAACAGGCCCAGCTCGATACTGACAATTTTACTTATCAGTTTTCTCTTTATCTATTCATCCGCTTTGGCCCAGCAAAAAGAGTTGAGTCCCTTTGAAATCGAGGGCTATCTGAAGCAAAATCCCGAGATTATGGATAAATACGGACGGGCGGGACAGACGACCACAAAATCGGGTATAGATGCCGCACCGGGGGCCAAAACGACTTCCACGGGAAAGGCTACTCAGACATTAGAACAAAGAATGGATGAGATTCCCAAAGTTTCTCCATATTTACTCGATAAGCTGATGCCACCCGAGGAATTGACCGTTTTCGGCGAGCAGCTTTTCGCCGGCGGCCCCACCTCCTTTACCCCCCAGCCGAATCTGCCGGTGACGGCGGACTACCTGGTCGGTCCTGACGACAATATCGTCATCCACGTCTGGGGGGGGCTAAACGCCACCTATTACCTTACGGTAAAACGGGACGGCACAATTCAGGTGCCCGTCGCCGGCTCGATCAATGTGGGGGGACTCTCCTTCCGGCAATTGGAGGAGCATATCAAAAAGAAATACGAGTCTGTCCCGGGGACGAATGTGAGCGTGACAATGGGCCCCTTGCGGAGTATCAATGTTTTTGTCGTCGGGGCGGTGAAGCAGCCGGGGGCCTATACGGTCAGCGCCTTTGACACTATCCTCAGCGCCCTCATCTACGCCGGCGGACCGGAGATCAAATCGAACCGGGAAGACTGGTATAAGGAACAGTTGAAGAAGGAGGATGTCACTACCAAACAACTGATAGCAAGGCTGGAAGGAAAGATCCGGGATCGAAAGCTCGCTGATACGGAGTCTCGTGACGTCAAAACCGGCTTGCCTGCGACAAAGAAGATATTGGAGCAACCATTTTATCAGAGTAAGGACGCGAACATTGTTAAGGAAAAATATTCCAATCTGAGACAGTTGGTCGAATTACTCAAACAGGAGAAACAGTCAGAAGAGTTGTTAAGGCGCTTTAAAAACTTAAATGCCGAGCAGATGGAACAAGAGATTGAGAACCTGGAATCTTTAGCTGAAAAAAAAGATAAATATCTCAATCTAAAAAACACCGTCGAGGGTTTCAAGACCGGTCTTGAAATTGAAGTCCAATCACGAAGGTTATCGGCTTTGGATCTGAAACAATTGGACGATGAACTAAAGCGCATGGAAAAGCGGGAAACCGATCGGGAGCGGGAAAAGGACTATACCCTCAAGCAATACAGTTACCCATTAGAGAAGTATCGGGAGGTGAGAGACAAAGATGTGCTTCTGTCCAGCCTTCTCGGTTCGATGCGCAAAATACAGCTCAAACGTCAGAACCAGGTGGTCAGCACCTTTGATCTTTATGAGCTCATTTTAAAGGGGGACAGTTCCAAAGATACGCGCCTCCAGGCGGGAGACATCATCTTTGTCCCCAAACCGGAGGCGGTGGTGGCCATCTACGGTGACGTCAAGGTTCCCGCCGTCTATGAAATAAAGGAACACACCACACTGATAGAGGCGCTGGAACTTGCCGGCGGCATCAAACCTTCCGCCTATGCCGGGCGGATCCAGGTACAGCGTTACGCCGACAACAAACAGAGAATCATCTTGGATGTCTCCCTTGACAACCTAAAAAAGCGGGCGCAGCCATTTAATCTTCAGAATGGTGATTTTGTCAGGATTCAGGAGGTTATCAAGGAAGACGTAAACGCGGTATTTCTCTTTGGCAATGTAAAACGGCCGGGGAAATATCAGTACCGGGACGGATTACGGATTACGGACATGTTCCGGGATTTGAACGATCTCAAGGCAAATACCTATTTTCCATACGGGGTGATCAAGCGGCATCAGTTGCCGGATCGGAGCACCCAGCTCATCTCCGTACGCCTGGGAGAGGCCCTGCTGGAAAAAAAGGCGGAAGCAAATATCGCCCTCCAACCCTATGACGAACTTTATATTTTCAGTGAGTGGGATTTCAAGACCAGGCCGGTTTTGACAATCAGCGGTGAAGTCAGAAATCCCGGCGCCTATCCCTTCGATCGGGACATGCGTATAAGGGATGCGATATTTAAGGCGGGAGGTCTGACCCAGGACGCCTATCTGGGACCCGTCCATATCTTCCGGACCGATCCGGACAGCAAAAAAGTCCAAATGCTGATGTTTGATTTATCGAAAGCCATGAACGGGGCAAACAACGAGGACAACCCCGTTCTCCAGGACAAGGATCGCCTCGTTGTGCACTCTGTCAAGGAATATTCCTACGACAAAAAGGTAAGCATCGACGGCGACGTCCTGAAGCCGGGGGATTATCCCCTGGCGGAGGGAATGACGGTGCGAGACCTGGTTTTTGCCGCCGGTAATCTTAAAGAAAGCGCTTATGTTTATGCGGCGGAGCTAAGCAGGATCGACACCTTTGGGGGGCGGCTTACCAAGGTGGAGGTGAAGAATTTTGAATTAGGGAAGGCCATGAATAGCGATCCTGCCGAAAATTATGTATTAAGGCCCTATGATCGCGTCTTCGTGAAGCGAATCCCCGATTGGCAGGAAGAACGCTTTGTGTCCCTTTCCGGCGAGGTCATGTTCCCCGGCAAATATATCCTGAAGAAAGGGGAACGTCTGTCGTCGATTATCGAACGGGCCGGCGGCTACACGCCGGAAGCATACCTGCGCGGCGCTTTCTTTACCAGGGATCGCGTCCGCACCCTCCAACAGAGGGGAATCGAAGAAATGGCGGCAAGACTGGAGCGGGATCTAATGGCCCAGACATCTTCAACTGTTACCACGTCCCTGTCTGTGGAGGAAGTGCAGGCGAAACGCGTGGAGGCCGAACAGCGACAGAAGTTCATCGAGTCCCTGCGGAAACTCAAGGCATCGGGACGGATGACAATTCACCTGGCCCAAGTGCGGCTGATCAAAGGAAGCGACTATGATATCGAAATGGAGGACGGCGACAGCCTTTCCATTCCCGAAAGAAACAGCGTGGTCAATGTAAACGGCGCGGTCATGGCCCAGGGTTCGCTCATCTACTCCGATAAGATGAATTATGAAGACTATATCATGATGGCGGGTGGTTATGCGGATTACGCCGACAAGAGCAACGTCTTTGTAATAAAAGTGGATGGGTCGGCAAGAAAAATCGGCAGCGGTACGGTCAACTGGAACCGGGGCAATGAAAGATGGGAATTGGCATATTTTGGCGAACGACCGAAAGAGATTGAAGCGGGAGACATCATCGTCGTTCCCGAAAAGACGGATCGCATTGCCTGGCTCCGTGAGTTCCGCGACATTACCCAGATTCTCATGAACACGGCCGTCATAGCCGGGGTGGTGATAAAATTATTCTAATGGAAAATGAGGGGGGTGCGAAAATGACGTTCTTGAAGGACCCAAAGCGACAACAGCGGGGTTTCACGCTTGTGGAACTTCTTGTCGTTATGGTCATGATCGCCCTGTTGGCAGCCTTGGTCGGACCAAGGCTCTTTCCCAAGGTGGGAAAGGGCAAACAGTCGGCGGCGCAAGCACAGATAGAGCTTTTCGGGCAGGCGCTGGATCAGTTACGGCTGGATACGGGACGCTATCCCAGCACCCAGGAAGGTTTAAACGCCCTGATGACAAACCCGGGAATGGAAAAATGGGATGGACCGTATCTGAAAAAGAGCCTCCCCCAGGATCCATGGGGAAAACCTTACCATTATCAGTGTCCGGGAACTCACGGGGATTATGATCTGTTTTCCTACGGAAGGGATGGTTCACCAGGGGGCGACGGCGAAGACAAAGACGTTGCCAGTTGGGAATAATTAATAATGAGAGGTAAGACGGCCCTTGCATAGTTCTACCAAGCATGTTTCATTGTATCTCATTTCATTCGTGGTCGTCTGCCTTTTATGTTCGGCGATTACCCTGAGTTATTTTTTTGCTCCAGGCGATTTGCAGGCGCAGCAAGGGCCGGGGTCAGCGTTGGCCCCAGGAACAAAAGGGGCCCAATCATCTGCGCCGGCCCCGACGCAGTCTGCCCAACCGCCCGTGACGCCTATGACCATGCCGGCCCCGGGGACAACACCGGCAACCGGCGGCCTTGGCGGCTCGACAGGTTCGTCAACAGCGGCAACGCAGCAGGGGTCGCCGACGGCCGAGACGCGACCCACCGCGGTGGTAAGCAGCGGCGGGCAAATCAGTCTGAACTTCGACGATACCGATGTCTATTCCGTTCTGCATACTATTTTTGGCGATGTCCTGCGGGTAAATTATGTCATTGATCCCAAGATCAAAGGCCGGGTGACATTTCGTTCTGTAACGCCGGTAGCAAAAAGCGAAGTTTTACCCATCATGGAAGTTATCCTGAGGCTAAACGGCATCGCTATCGTAGAGGATGCCGGCATCTATCGGATCGTTCCCATGAGCGAGATGCAAAAAGAACCTACCGCTGTAGGTGTAGGCCGGTCTTCAAAAGAGATTAAAGTGGCAGGCAAGGCCCTCCTCCAGGTAGTGCCGATCCGTTTTCTTCAATCCACGGATATGGTAAAATTGCTGACCCCCTTTATTTCCACAGGCGCCGTGATTGTCGATGTACCAAAGAGCAACCATCTCATCCTCGTCGATACGGACGCCAATGTCCGCCGCCTCCTCACCTTGGTAGAAACCTTCGACAGTGAACAGCAGAAGCGCAAAGGTCCGCAAGTATTCGTCTATCACGTGCAAAACGGCAAGGCCAAAGACATCGCCTCACAACTTCAACAGGTATTCCTCGGATCAAAATCGTCGGGGGAAAAAACTCTGACCAAGACAGCATACGGTTCCACGGGAACAACTATGAGCGGCCTCCAGCCCGCCCCCCAGCTCGCCCCTGCACCTACGGTTTCTACAATCTCTATGGGTCCTGGAGTTCCCGAAGCAGTTGTTTCCGATTCGACAAAAATCCTCGCTGATGAAGTGCTTAACGCCATCATAGTATTATCAACCCCAGAAGACTATGAGGTCATCAAGGATGCCATTGTCAAGATTGACATCGTCCCCAGACAGGTCATCATCGAAGGGATGATCGCCTCGATTTACCTGAAAAACGAGCTCAGTCTGGGTCTGGCCTGGTCCATTAAAGGGAGCATCGGCGATATCGGAACAACTATTGCGCTGCGACCTGGCGTGCTGACTGCGGCAAGTCTTCCGACCTCTGGATTGACCCTGGTAGGAATCGATTCGGGAGGGGCTATCCGCGCCGTTATTCAAGCCCTGGCAGCAGATTCAAAAGCAAAGCTCCTGGCAACTCCCCATATTACTGTCTCGGATAATAAAGAAGCACGGATTCAGGTTGGTAAACAGGTTCCCATTGTTACCGGTGAAACGTATGCGGCGGCCGGCGTTATCCCTCAGAAAACCATCCAGTACAAAGATATCGGTATCATTCTCAAGGTTAAACCCCAGGTCAATGACGGCGGTCTGGTGAACATGGCCATTAGTCAGGAGGTTTCAACATATTCCACAATTGAGCTTACCACTGGAACAAAGGATGTCATTATTGATAAAACAGAGGCCTCTACAAATCTGGTCGTGCAGGATGGACATACCATTATTATCGGCGGCCTTATCCGTGAGGATCAGAATAAAAGCTTTTCAGGGATACCCTGGTTAAGCAGGATTCCGATCATCGGCTGGCTCTTTGGCGGTACCACCGACACCGTGGAACGTACGGAACTGGTTATTCTCCTGACACCCCATGTCTTGAAATCGCAGAAGGATGCCAAGAAGCATACCTCCGAATATGTGAACAAATTTTTGGAAACAGGGAAGGGAGACATCAAACCTGGTGAGTTGCTGAAAGGTGATTTACTGAACAAGGAAGATGTCAAAGAGATGAATTTGCTGAAAGATGGGAAGGAAAATGGAGAAACAACAAAAAAGGGAAAGCAGGCAGGAGCTATATCAAAAGAAACGAAACCAAAACAAAATGTAATAGACAGCGGTGAAATCACAAAATGAAGCCCGTGCAAGCCGTCCCATATCTTGAAACAGAAGCTTTTCCAGTGGTACCATTTATCCTCGAGGGCATATCCGCGCGTTTTATCAGGGAAAACAGAATTATTCCCATTGAATACAAAAACAATACCCTGACAGTTGTCCTTGCAGATCCACAGGATCGGCGCATTTTAGATGCTTTGCGGGTCGCCGTCTCTCCCCATATTAACTTATACGCCAGCGATACTAAGGCTATTGACGAATACATTGCCAAGTTCTACGGGCAGGAAACACAGGATATCGGCAGTCTCATCGAGGATATGGATCGGACTGCCATGCAGTACGTCCAAGAAGACGAGGAAGATGTCGGGCATCTCAAGGATCTGGCCTCGGAAGCGCCGATCATCAGAATTGTAAATCTTTTAATATCAAGGGCGGTGGAAAGTCGGGCCAGTGATATTCACGTCGAACCTTTCGAGGATGAAATGAAGGTCCGTTATCGTATTGACGGCGTTCTCCATGATATCGAATCCATTCCTAAGAAATTACAGGCGGCTACTATTTCCCGCATCAAGATCATGGCAAAACTCAACATTGCAGAACGTAGACTTCCTCAGGATGGCAGAATTAAAATAAAACTTGGCATCAAGGAGATCGATATTCGCGTCTCATGCATCCCGGTCCTTTACGGGGAAAGCGTCGTCATGAGACTTCTGGACAGAGCAGGTATTGTGATCGATCTGGCTCGTCTTGGCTTTCATCATCAAACCCTTTCCGGTTTCAACGATCTTATTCAAAAACCCCATGGCATCTTTCTTGTTACCGGTCCCACGGGGAGCGGAAAGACAACGACTCTTTATGGCGCTCTCGACAAGATCAATTCTCCAGAGAGAAAGATCATCACTGTGGAAGACCCCATTGAGTATCAGCTCAAAGGGATCAATCAGATTCAGGTCAAGCCTCAGATCGGTCTCGATTTCCCAACTATCTTGAGGCATATCGTTCGTCAGGACCCAGACATTATAATGATCGGGGAGATCCGTGATCTCGAAACAGCGGAAATTGCCATTCAGTCGGCCTTGACTGGACATCTCGTTTTTTCCACGCTGCACACGAATGACGCCGCCAGCGCCATTACGCGATTGATCGATCTTGGCGTAGAAAGCTTCCTCCTTTCCTCCACGATCAGGGGAATCTTGGCCCAAAGGCTGGTTCGCGTTATCTGTCCTTCCTGTAAGGAGCAAGAACCCGTTGCGGCGACGATCGGCAGGACTTTCAAGTCCGGTGAGAAGGATTTCATTAACGGTGCGTCCAAAGAAAATTTTCATACCGTAACAGAAAGTCCTGCCTATTGGAAGGGAGCTGGTTGCCCGGAATGCGCCCATAGCGGCTTCTTGGGTAGAATAGGAATTTTTGAGCTGTTGATCGTAGATCAGGATGTGCGCCATCTCATATTGAAGGATGTGGACGCCGTCAGGATCAAGGAAGCGGCGAGACAAAACGGCATGAAGACCCTCATGGAAGATGGCATGATGAAAGTAAGTGAGGGCGTCACCACCATGAGCGAGGTTCTCAGGGTCACTCAGGAGGTTTAAGTGGCCATCTACTCATATAAAGTTACGACCCGCAACGGCATCATTCAGCAGGGGTTCATCGAAGCGGGCGATGAGAAGAGCGCTGTTGAGAGTCTTAAGGGCAGCGGCTTCATCCCTCTTCAAGTTGCCGTCAAGAAAGATCGTTTTCGTCAATCCCTGCGGCGTCGCCCAAAAGGTGACATTCTGGCCTTTACCACAGAGTTGTCAGTCCTGCTCAGCGCCGGCCTGCCATTGGATAGAAGCCTCCACATCCTGTCCGATATTGCAGAAAGCCAGGGAATGCGGGAGGTCATTCAATCCGTACTCAAATCCATACGAGAGGGCCACAGCTTTTCAGATTCCCTTCAACATCATCCACGGTTATTTCCCCGTTTATACATCAACATGGTCAGGGCGGGAGAATCCAGCGGCGTCCTCGCTACCGTGCTCGAAAAACTGACTGATTTCCTGGAATCTTCGAAAGAGCTCAAAGATCACATTGTTTCCGCCATGATTTATCCTGCCATTCTTGTCATTACGGGCGGGGTGTCCGTTCTTGTCCTGTTGACCTTCGTTCTCCCTAAATTTGCTGTCATCTTCGATGAATTTGGCGGTCGATTACCACTGCCCACCAAGATCGTTATGTCCTTCAGCAACACCCTGCAATCAATGTGGTGGGTGGGGTTGATTGTGATTGTTGCCGCCGCGATTTTCATCAAACAGTACCTGCAAACGGAAAAAGGTCGTTATAATTGGGATGCTTTGAAGCTAAAGCTTTTGAAGGATATCATCCGCAAGATGGAGACGGCAAGATTCTGCCGCACCCTGGGCACCCTTTTGAAAAGCGGCGTCCCACACCTACAAGCTCTGAGGAACGCCACCGACGTTATCGGCAATCAGGTCATCGCCTCCGCACTGTCGGTACTGGCAAAGGGCGCTAAAGAGGGAAAAGGAATCGCCGGACCCATTTCCGATACCGGGATGTTTCCTCCCCTGGCCTTATCGATGATCAAAGTCGGGGAAGAAACAGGTCAGCTTGACGAAATGCTCTTGAAAGTTGCGACGACTTATGAAAAAAATCTCAAGGAAACAGTTCGGCGATTCGTCAGCCTCCTTGAGCCGCTCATGATCCTCATCATGGGTCTGCTGATTGGTTTTATCGTCATCTCCATGCTCATGGCCATCTTCAGCATTACCGATCTTCCCATGTAAGAGGTAAGCCTGGGATATAAACTCAAGTTGCTTTTGCGGGCATAGTCAAATAATACGATGAGACCTTTGAAAAATACCGTTTCAGCATCCATATCGTCATTCCGGCGAAAGCCGGAATCCGGTATTTTCGGCATGTTCTGGATTCCGGATCAAATCCGGAATGACAGAAAAAAGTATTTTTCAAAGATCGCTCAATGCAATGAAGGAGATAATTTCCGGAAACTGAAAGGAATCGCCGGTTTTACACTCCTGGAATTGCTGCTGGTCATATTCCTGCTCACCCTGGTGCTGGGAATATCCGCTGCCTTTTCCTTTTCTAATGTGTCTTCCGCCAAATTTGACAGTATGGCGAGAGAAATGACTGCAACTATGAAAGAGGCGCGCCTGTTAGCCTACATGCATAATGAGAGACAAATATTGACTATCGACATGGACAATCGTCTGTATGGCATTCAGGGGCGCAAAACGAGGGGAATCCCCTCCAAATTGCAAATCACGATCCATGATACAGTCAAGGGAGAAATCAGCAAGGGTCAATATTCCTTTGTTTTTTCTCCCTCCGGGCGTATGGAGGGTGGAACTATAGTGATGAAGAGCGGTAAGAAGGAAGTAAAAATATTGACGGATCCTATCGTCGGGTCTGTCCTGATCAGGGATAAATAAACGGGTAATTGGATGACAAGATATTTACGGCAAGAGAAGGGATTCCTATTGCTGGAAGTTCTGGTGGCCCTCGCGATCCTTAGCGCCGCCATCGTTTTGCTGGTGCAGCTCATGTCCGCCAACACAAAGATGGTTGTGACCTCGGAAGATACGACAATGGCGCTGCTTAAGGCGGAAGGGAAAATGCGGGAGATCCTGGAGCAGGACAAGATGATGGAAGGTTCATGGGATGAGACGACGGAAGATGGCTATCGGTACGAAATTGTCATTGCTGAGCATCTGAAGGAAAGAACCGATAACCTTCAAGTCAAGCTGCTCGATGTTGCCCTGACCATGTCCTGGAGGAAAGGCGCCAAACCCCTGTCTGTATCCTTGAAGACAATTAAGATGATAGATAGATTCAATGCCGACGACAATAAATCATAAGAAGACCAGGAACCTTTCCGGGTTATTACCGCAAGGATTAGGCACTGCCGGCCGTAATGCCCTTCCACACAAAAGAATTGCCAATAACGAAGCCTTCACCCTTCTCGAGTTGCTCATCTCCATCACCCTGATAACGATGATTCTCGGTATCCTGGCCGGGGCCATGCGGCTCGGTTATCGCACGGTTCAGAAAGGCGAAAGAAGGGTCGAAGATATTGAACGACTAAGGGCTACCATGCAGATT
>Ga0247842_10003530_pt1 | contig 20866 bp, 14 predicted proteins | sample LaCruzMarch2015__3_FD_192411 | JGI IMG/M metagenome (GOLD analysis project Ga0247842, IMG submission 192411) | Freshwater microbial communities from meromictic Lake La Cruz, Castile-La Mancha, Spain - LaCruzMarch2015_19m | ecosystem: Environmental > Aquatic > Freshwater > Lake | place: Spain...
CATCATAATCAGCAGGAATAGGAACATAACCAGACTCACCCAACTTAAAAGGAGAAGACAAAGCATAACCATCAACAGACTTCATAACAAACCACAAACCAGAAGACTCCTGATAAACAGCAGGATCAACCCTACCATCACCATCATAATCAGCAGGAATAGGAACATAACCAGACTCACCCAACTTAAAAGGAGAAGACAAAGCATAACCATCAACAGACTTCATAACAAACCACAAACCAGAAGACTCCTGATAAACAGCAGGATCTGCTTTATGATGAATTGAACTCGGACAATCTATTTTTCCATCACAATCATTATCCAAACCATTGCACTGTTTAGCCGAAGGAAGTATTTCGCCTGTGACACTGCCCCATGAAGCATTAGAACAAGTCTGCGTTCCAGCCTTACAAACACCCACACCCTCAGTACCACTAGGACCAGAATAAAAAGTCCTAGACAACAAACCATCAGTCCCAGGATTATTATCAACCCAACCATCACAATCATTATCCTTACCATCACAAACCTCAACACCAGAACCTAACATATCCAAACAAGCCTGCCTCCCACAATTAAAATGAACACCAGAACTAGAATCATCACAATCCTCCAAAACATTCCCAGAACAAGAACCAGGACAATTATTTGGTTTACTTCCTAAACCCCAATTACAAAAACCATCACCATCAGAATCAGAACACAACTTAACAGTACCAACAGAAGAAATCGGATCAACTATACTCTGAACTAATCCACCTTTATCCAATATACTTATATCATCCGCAAATATTTTAAAAAATCCCCCATTCTCACCCCAACTAGGTCCCCAAGAATTCTTACCAATCCAATACAACTTACCATTAGAATAACCATAACCAACAAGAGTAACTACGTGCCCGCCTTGAAAACTACCAGATATATGACTATATATACCGCCAGAATAAGAAAAAAAATCTTCATAAACACCCATACTTGCACTTACAGGCCCTTTTTCTAAAATTGCTTTCTTGATATCCTCAAAAAACTGATTTATATCACTATAACTTCCAGATCTTACATAATATCCATTAACACTAGTCAACTTCCATACCTCCGAGGTAGAACATTTGTTAGAACAAGGCGCACCAGTACTAGCATCTTGCCCCACATTCGGAAAACAACTTTCTTTAACAACACCAGAAACACGCACATACTCCAAAGCTTCACCATCCGAACCACCACTACAACCATCCGATTTACTACAAGAAATAACATCCTGCTCAGACAAATCCAAACTCAAATCAGGATTATTAAAATAAGCTTGAATTGTCCCTTCTAAAGCACCAACAGCAGCAAAAGCCCAACACGCACCACACTCTTGTGTTTTCGCAGAAGTAACATAACTCTTCCCACCATAATTCATCCAATTAAAATAATATGGAGTTGTTTGAATAGCTGAAGAACTAGCAGAAACAACATTACTTGCTTTCTGATTTGAAGCAATTTCCTGCTTCTCCTCTTCAGACATTACCGCACCCAACAATTTCCTCTTAGACACTTCATCCAAAATAGAAACAGAAGTATAATTAGCCTCCCACGTAATTGCTTTCTTATCTATTTCATCTAATTGTGATTCCAACTCAACAGAAACATTACTAACAACCAACAAATCATTCATTTTACTCTCAAGCTCAACAACCTTCAACTCCTGAACAGACAAAACACTAACACTAATCCCACCAGAAAAACCCCTATAACCCTCAAGAACTTTTCTTTCCCTTTTTAATTCAGTTCTTAAATTAGCAAGTTTTCCTGCAACAGAACTATCTTGCACAGGAACAACATTATTCACTGAAGCAGTATTTGGAATTGAAATAGAAGAAATACTATTAGAAGAAGTTACAACATTAGAAGAAATATTATTATCAATAACACTACTTTGGCTATCTAAAGAAGAATCCACAACACTGGAAGATGAATCAGAAATAAAAATGGATGGCTTTGATGCACTAGATGATGAATCACCAACTTCAATTTGAACATTAGATGAATTAGTATTATTACTTTGATTGCCAGAAGAATTATTTACAATATTAGAAATATTTTTTTTCTTCACATCCGTAAAAGGCTTCCCAATAATAGCACTTTGAATATTCCAAACAAATTCCCTAAACCACTCACCAATACAAAAAACACTATTCGTGCAAGATGCAAGAATCACAGGGTTATCAAAACTCTGAACATTTATTTCAGAACCACTAACCCCAAAGACAGGTAAACTAATCAAAACTAAGAGTAAAAAAATGAAATAAAAAAACTTCCCAACCATGGTAAATAAAGCTTCCCCCTTAAAGTATTTATACCTTCCCAAAACCAGTAAATTTAACTAAATTACGTTAATAAGGGTGTTTTTCAGAAATTTTTTATTTGAAAATAAAAAAGGGCTCATGCGAAGCAAATTTCCCCGACCATGCAAATGCATTGCATTTGCGGGGCACCGCAAACTCTGTTTGCAGCGGGGCTTTTTCGCAACAGCGAAAAAGGGTTCTGGCAAAGGAGGAGGTCACTTGTGTAATTATTATCCAGGAATTATTTTCCAATCATGCTTGGGGTTGGGGTTGGGCGCATGAATAAGACTTTTTTTCCTGAACGAATATTCTTCAAGTGACCTTCTCGTGCTAGGTTATTTAAACGCTGTGATGCAGCGTTTGATTTCTTATAGGCAAGTCTGATTTGAACATCTTGAGCAGAAACCATTCCAATTTCATCAATTAATTGCATGATGTGCTGGTCTGGTTCTGACAAGATTCGTTCCTCTTTCTGGTTGGGGTTAGAGGAGGTTTTAAGCAATATTTCTTCAATCTTAGCAAATTTTTGTTCTAGCCTCGCAAGGATTTGATTTGTTTGTTCTCGCTCTTTAGTTAATTTGAATAACAAGGCTGCTAAGAATGCCGGATTTGATGACTCTTTCATGACTTCTTGCATATCAACGCTCAAATCATTGAACTCTGGAGAAATACGCTTTACCGCGTTAAGGTCAGACAACAATTTGTCTGCGTCATATGAAGTATCATGATTAGTCATGCACTATCATGATAGTATCATGATATATATAAACCTTTTTGATTAAGGAAAGGAAACTAACCAAAACCAAAAACCTTGGTTTCCAAACCACTAACAAGACCTATTTTCCCACTGTAAAAATGGATAACTTGCCCCCTCACAAATATCCCAAACATTAACAAAATCCCATGCAGGAGAGCCAGTGTAAACTGCATGTGTGGAATTGTAAAACACAGTGTCTCCACCAGCTTCAAATGTTCCAAAAACATTTCCTGAACCAGAGCCAGTCCACGTGTAATAACTATTTGTAACTGTTGACCCTGTTCCAGAATCACTAGCTAAAATTCCTCCCTCTACATCTCTCCCATCCCCGCTTATGTCACCAGTTGTAAAACAATTGTCAATTGTTGTTGCCAATTCAAAGATTTGGCCTGCAATCCCGCCAACAACATAATAATTCACACCAACATTTCCTGTAGAATAACAATTTGAAATCGTACCCAAATTCCATAACGAAGAACTAATACCACCAGCCATATCCCTGGCACCAAAAACATTACCTGTACTATAACAATTACTTACTGCTCCACCATGCTGTATCCCTACTAACCCACCAGCCCAGCCAGCGTTACTAACATTGCCTGTAGTATAAGATTCATCTAATGTCCCGCCATTCATATCCCCAATTAATCCTCCTACATAAAATCCCCAGTTCCAACCATCACCAATAGAAAAATTTGTAGTACTATAACACCTGCTGATAGTAGAATTAATATCCTGACCAATCAAAGCGCCCACAAAATTCATTCCAGCCAGGGTCCCTCCAACTATTCCAAAATTTGAAAGAGCTGCCCCCTCCGTATAACCAAACAAACCAATGTACTCGGTTGAAGTCCTATTAATGTAAAGCTCATTAATTGTATGATAATTTCCATCTAAAGTTCCAGTGAACTTATTTGTAACATCCCCCACTGGTAAAAATCCTGAGCCCCCATTATACAAGTAGCCTCCTGAAACCTGAGTGTCATCGTAGCAATTAACATCATTCATCAAAACATAAGCACCATCCAAATCCAAGTTCATATCCTGCAACTGCAAACAATTAGTTATCTCATAATCAACAACAAAATCAACAGACAAATCAAAATCAGAAGAAGCATTACCACTATTACCCCACTCATCAACACAATTAACATCCCACAAATAATTAGCATCACCCAAACCATACGAAACACTATTTAACCCCACAACAGGAACAACAGAATTCACATCAACACCATCAACCAACAAACTACAAACATTAACATCCGACTCATCCCAAACATTAAAATCAAAAACTATTGTCGAACTAGAACCCCAAACATTTCCATCAACAGGAGACAACAACAAAACCAACGGCGCAACAACATCCCCACCAGGCAAAGGCTCAACAACAGCATTTTGATTAGTTGCTACCGCATCAGGAACACAATCAACAGAAACATTTGTTGTGAATTGCTTTTCTAAACCGTATTCTGATTGAGCATAAACAATAACCTCACAAGTTTTCGTTTGCCCCTCAAAACCAACACAAGAACAACCAGAACCCAAACCACTCAAAGAAAAAGTCTTAGACTCACCCTGAGACAAAGAAACATCCTCATAATTAACATCAACACCCTCAACACTCAATTTAGTAATAATCAATAATCCCCCAGAACTATTACCCAAAGAAACCAAACCATTCCCATCCGAATCCACAACAGCCTCACTAATACTAATCAAACCAGAAGACTGAGCAACCCTAGAAGAAACAGAACTAATATTAGAAAAAGAATCAAAACTATTCGACACCAAACCAACAACAACCAAAGACAAAACAACAATAACCCCAACAATAACCAAATACTCGATTGTCCCCTGGGCAATCGAATTTTTTCGCGAACCTTTTTTCCAAAAAGGCTCCTCAATAGTACCCTGAGCAAAATATTCCTCATCAAAAAAACTAATACCTTGAAAAGCTGGTTTCATAAAAACTACACACTGAAATAAGACTCTAAATAATATAAACATTCCTTTATCAAAATTAAAAAAATGGAGAACAAAGTTTAACCCCTGCTTCGCATATCATAATGACAGCACTCAATAAATTAATTCACTAATTCTAAGGGCTAACACAAATAGGAACACCATAAGCAGTATTCTTGTCCTGCTGAACAAACACATTAGTAACCAAACCCATTCTTTCACAAAAACCCGCAGCATAAGCCAAATTTCCCAAAAAATTCTTATCCGCCTGACTCAACTCAACAGAAGAACAAACAACCGGATTCTTTGCATTCTCAGAAAAAATCATTGGATAAGCCAATAACCCAAAAGCAAAGAAAATAACCGCAACCAACACCAACAAAATTATGTGAAACTCCTTCAACTCAAAAGCTACCTTCAAATTAACACCTTTAAATGAAATTAATTACTTAACTTATTTAAACCCAACTCAAAGTATCTTGCATTTGTAATGTTTTTAACTTATTATATTCCTTCATATTATTCCTCTTATTCTGCCTTGTTTTCTAATTTATCAATTCTTAACTTCAACGCATCATTTTCTTTTTTTAGTTCTTTTGTAGCTTCAACTAATAGCGCCGTTATGTGATCATAGCTTATGGCCGCAGGCTTACCGTCTACAGATGAAACAACTTCAGGCAGAACAGAATTGACATCTTCAGCTATCATGCCTATATCATGTTTACCATTAGCAATCCAATCAAAATAAACACCATTAAGCTGAGAAACCTTGCCTAATGCATTAGTAATTGGAGTAATATTAGTTTTTAGAGTGCGAGAGCTAGCGTCCCCGTGACCGGCTCCAAAAGTAACATACTGATAAAAATAAGTTCCAGCAGAAGTATTAACATTGAAATGAACATATGAAGAATTTAACGCCCCAATTTCCGCGTAATAACCATTAGAAGTTAATCTAAGTGGATAGGCGGCGGTTGTCCCTGTGCTTACTTCAAGTCTCCTACCGGGCGCCGTCACCCCAATGCCGACGTCACCGTTATCCAATATTGACATTGAATAGTTACCAGCGGCATCACCAAAAGCAAATGCCCGGTACGTGCCAACAGATCTATCAGTTATAAAATCCATTCTAGCTTCAGTGGAATTAGTTTGAATAGTAGAAGCACTAGCGGTCGGTCGTAATGTAAGAACACCATTTACATCCAAAATAGTTGCGGGCCCTGTCGTCCCTATTCCAACTCTTCCATCCGATCTTACTCCAAATAAAAAAACCGAGCCTGCATCATTAACATTTGCATTCTCTCCTCTATTTACATTACCATAAGCCCTAAAAGCCCAATTAGCGCTATCCTGACTCCAATGCCCTACATCTAATGCTGAACCAGAATATTGAGCAGAAACTGCCTGTAATGCACCAATTGTACTTGTACTTGAACTTTGACTAACAAATCTTCCAATCCGTGTTCCGTTTGTGGCGCTATAAACACTCAGCAAACTATTTGGGCTCGTCGTCCCTATTCCAACGTTGCCTGTTAATAAAGAATTTCCAGTAACATAAATATTTTTATCAGTGTAAATGTTTTCGGTAGTATTCAAATCACCTTGAACAATAACCTTGCCTGTTCCAATAACTTTTGGATTAATCAATAAATTTGTTCCATCATAACTTATTCTAGCATCATTAGCTGTTCCAAAATAATGATACCAATTATCAGGTGCGGTAAGATTACCTGATGCGTCAGTAGCGAACTTTTCCACTCCACCAATATTAAATCTTAAAGTTTTACCATCTAAAACAGTTCTGCTTGCAATATCTCCGAAAGTATTTACCCCTTTTTCACCAGTACTTATTCCATCTCTTGATGACCAAACAACTGTTTCTTGACTAGTTCCAACAGTAGGTGTAAGATATCTGATGACTACAATACCAGAGCCGCCAGCACCCCCTGTTCCATATTGACTATAAGGTGCATAATACTGCGAAGCTGCACCACCACCACTCCCTGTATTTGTGCCTCCAGCTCCTCCATTATTTACTGTATCTCCATTTCCCCCATTATTGCGACCGCCAGTTCCTCCAGACCCTGCGGGACCTGATGTTCCTGTGTGAGATTCACTACTGCCGCCACCCCCACCACCAAGTCCTCCATTTCCAGCTGTGTAGCTAGTAGTATCCTCTGACCACATACAACCACCACCACCAGCACCATAATAGTAATTATTCCCATCGATATTTATTTGAATTCCATTTCCACCATTCCCAGCGTTTCCATTGCAGGCGGCAGAATTTCCTCCAGTAGCACCGGCACCGCCACCCCCACCACCAGTTCTTAAATCATTACTGCATGATCCATAGCCATTACCACCAGCACTTGCATAACCTGTCGCTGTTCCAAAATCATTAGTAACTGGTTGCGAAGCACTACCACCAGGTCCAGAACCACTATTTGAACCGCCACCACCGCCAGAGCCTCCAGTATTACCAGTTTCTTCAGGATATCTACCCCCACCACCGCCCCCTTTAGCCGTCTCATTAATTCCACCAATTATTCCAAAAAATGAATCTTGCCCATTATTTCCAACAGAACCATCAGTAACAGTATTTCCACCTGCACCCACAGTTACTGTATAAGTATTGGCACTAATTGCAGCATTAGGCACATAAATAACACCACCACCGCCACCCCCACCAGAATGTCTACCTCCTCCACTACCTCCCCCAGCCACAACCAACAAATTACAATCCAATGTACCACCAGTAACCATGAATGCGCCACTGCTTGTAAAAGTATGAATCGTATAAAGTCCATCAATAGTGATTGTTCCGCCTGTTGCTATAATAGTTGATGACACTCTGTTATATTGATAAGCGAAGTTTGTTGTATTAGTTTTAAGCCAACGAGAATATTCATTGCTATCGGTATTAATTAGACGAATTTCAGGGTTTATTTTACTCACATTCAAATCAATTAACCAATTCCCGTTTGAATCAGTCCAATTAATTGTTTGCGTATTAGTATCGGTAAAAGAATTAACATCACCCACATAAAGAACATTCGAACAAGAATGAGTAACAGCACAATTCGTATCAAGGCCGCCACCAGAACCACTACCACACAAACCCACATCCTCATTATTCACACAAACGAGAGCGGTCGGAGAATCAGCAAACATTGCATAAGAAACATTCCCCCTCTTCTCCACAGCCAAATCAATGCTTGCAGAGGACTCATCCAAACCATAGCGAGTCCTATAAGTAAAAGCAAAATCATCCCAAGAACAAACACTACCAGAACAAGCACTCTGCCCGGAAATAAAAACTACTTTCTTTTCCCCAGGAGCAAGTACGGGAGTAGTCCCAGTAAAAGACTTTACAACACCACCCACACGATAACCAGTCAAAGTAACCGACTTTCTCATATTATTAGTAACAATAAAAAAACTATTTCCGTTAGAATCCGCACCCGCATCACTCATACCCAAAGGCTGAGAAGACCAAAAATACTCGCTCTGGGAAAGAGAAACACCATTATCAAAATCAATAACACCAGTCAATAAACCCACAACAACCAAAGACAAAACAATAACCCCGCCAATAACAATCAAATACTCTATAGTGCCTTGAGCAAAAGAATTTTCACTACAAAAATCCTGAACAATTGACTTCATAAAAAACACATAAGAAAATAGAGCTTTAAATAATATAAACATTCCTTTATTAGAATTAAAAAAAAGAAGGCTAACCCCCGCTCAACTTTACTTTCTGCCAACAACATTATGGCAATAAAAATAGCAAATATTTGCCAGGCATTTATTGCCGCCGTTTTACTGCCGCCGTTTGAACGCAAAAGGAACTTCTTTTGCCTCTAATCCCAGGCGCTTAACTAATTGATTGAATTCATCATAATATTCTTTTTTGTGAATTATTGGCAGAACCAAATTTTTTACTCTGCCATCTTCCTCATAATGAATTTCAATTGTTATTTCTCTTATCATTCCAAAAAAAGACCTGCATTCCTCAATTTTTTCAGAAAAAGCCTTTTCCATCATGTGCCAGCCGAGAACAACACTAACTATTTTTTTATAAGGAATCTTTTTTTCAACTTCTCTAAACAATAAATTAGTGGAAACATAACTCATTTCATCCTGCCTAAAAATTACTTTAGTCCTATAATGCATCCAAAAAGCATAAACCATTAAATAACCTCCAGGAAGAAGAAGGAGACAAAAACCAACCCAAATCGCAAAATTTGCCCCATCAATAGTGCCGCTTGCAAAACTAGTAATAGCAAAAATCAGTAAAAGAAAATCAATCAAAATAAGAATTAATCCAGGCAAACCAGAAAATAACAAAAGAGCCCAAACCCCGTCTTTCCAAAAAGCTGTCTTGTAAACTCTTTCAGAACCCATTCTTAATCAACAAGATAAGGGTTTTGAATAATATAAACATTCTTTTAAAAAAAAAGAGAGGGAGAGCAAGGGTTAGCCTTGCTCTGCTTTACTTTCCGCCAACAATATTAATCAAATAAAAAGCCTAAAGGAAAAAACAAATGAACAAAAGTAGTGTTACACAAATCTGTTTGTTACACAAATGTTTATATATTGTTTTGTGTAACATAATGTTATGGTTTACTTAGTAGAATCAAAAAGAGGCCAAAAAACTTACTATTACCTCGTTGAGGCAATTACTTTACCTAATAAAAGCAGGAAACAATTCAGGAAATATATAGGCACAGTTAGACCATCTGATGAAAAACTTGAAAGACTATTCGCATCATTCAAAATACAGGTGGAAGAAAAAAGAAAAAATATTTTTGGACACCATTATCTTACTAACACAGAAATAAATAGAATTAATGAAATAAACTCTGGCTTTTTGTCAAGATTTAACAAGCTAAATCCTACTGAAAAAGAACAATTTTGGCACAACTTTGTAAATGCCTTTGTTTACAACTCAAACTCAATTGAAGGATCAACCCTAACAGCCAGAGAAGTAGCCCTCATATTAGAAGAAAACATCTCCCCAAATAAAGATTTAGAAGATGTTCTTGAAGCAAAAAATGCCGGAAAAGTATTAGAATATGTAAAAAAATCAAAAGAAGACCTTTCAGATTCATTACTACACAAACTTCACGAAATGTATTTTAAAGATACAAAACCATACATCGCAGGACACTATAAAACAAAAGACAACTTCGTTAAAGGAGCAACATTCCAAACAACACCCGCAATTTATGTTATACCTGATATGAAAAACTATTTTGAAGAATATAAAAAACTCAAAACAAAACTCCACCCATTAGAATTAGCAGCCTGGGCACACTGGCGAATTGAAAAAATTCACCCTTTTCAAGACGGAAACGGAAGAATAGGCAGAATAGTAATGAACCACCTGCTAAATCAAAACGGCTACCAAATGATTGATATCAAAACTAAAGAAAAAGCAAAATACTTTAACACCCTAAAAAAATGCGATAAAGAAAACTCAGCACAAACCCTATCAAAACTATTAGTTAAACGCTTCGAAAAACAATACAAAAACGCACTCAAACCAACAGCATAAAAATATCATTAAAATCAGTAAAAACATTCTTTTAAAAAAAAGAGAGGGAGAGCAAGGGTTAGCCTTGCTCTGCTTTACTTTATTTCAAATAATAAATTACGTTCTTGAATACACCAGGAGTCATGCCTGGATCATAATTGAAGTATATTACATCTCCCATAGGGAAATGCTTTTTCTCCAATATTGCCGGATAAGTCTTTGGTGTATTTTCAGCTTTGATGTAAGCAATTGTTCTTGCGCCTTCATCAGCCTGAACAGCCAAAGTTCTCATAGCTTTAGGAGCTTCACCCATTGGTGGTGCTACTTCAATTCCCTGCATTATTGGGTGATCAAAGTCTTGCTGCCATACTCTGCCAACAACACTTTCTTCTCTGCCCTCAGCGCATGTAGGCACACCATCGTGGCCTGCAACACAATCAGCAGGAACTATTTTTCCGAATGTAGCTTTCCAGCCAACAACATCAGCTGCAGTGTAACCCTGGAAACCAACACTCTGGTAAATACCTGAGTTCATTACAACAATTAATTTACCGCCCTTGGCAACATATTTTTGTATTGCATCGCCAAGTGCTACAGTAACACTCTTATCAGCAGAATTACTCTGATCAAGTATTACTATACTATACTGGAACAATTCTTCGGAAGAAGCGTTACCGAATGAATCAGCCGCTCTTGTCCTATATGTTAAAAAATACGCCAAGTTATCTAAAACAACTCTTTCACCAAGGCTTGGTTCCCCGATGAGCAATACTTGTACTCTTGCGCTTCCTTTCGGAAGATAAGGCACATCAATTAATCCAAAATAGTTTAAGGAAGCAACTCCAATGATTACTAATAGAATCAAAGGAATTAACCCTTCCAGATTAAACCTCTTTACAGCCGCGCCCAATGCTGGTCCAGCGCCCGCTGCTTCGTCTCCTTCATACATCTCCAACACCCTCTCCTTTTTCACTAAACCAAATTAATTGGTTAATATAATATTGTTTTCCACTGTTTTTAATGGTTTCTATTTACCACCAAATAGGAAAATTAATGCGTTTTGTCATTAATAAACTTAACTCCCAGTTCACTCCGCCAAATTTATATTTTTCACTGACAAAAATCATCTTCCAAGCATTCCATAATACATATTCTTCAAATAATAAAAATAATTATTATCTTCATAGAACCATTCAGGAGGATAAGCATAATACGCAACTCTCTCAGCGCCCCCAGCACCAATATTAGAAGTAGCGATTAGCGGAATGCTTTTCCCAATAGTATTTTCCTTGCCAACAATATTTCCGCCGAAATTCAAGTACAAAACAATATTACTATTTGCAGCATTAGGGATTTGTTTTACAATAGCAAAATCCCTGTCTTTATTTATTTTGAAATTAAGTATGGAAGCAGTGCCAAAAATCAACGGATGATTCCCTGTTGGCTCTGATTCAATTGTTCCTGCAGTAAAAAAATTTGCATTACACTCCACTTCCTTGCAATAAGTATCAATATACCTTAATCCTAAGAATTCATCAAAACTAATTACATTATAAGCATCATCAGTTTCCTTAACCCTAATCCACGGATTATTAATCAAAGTTTGTCCGGTATTAGAATCAGTTAACTGCTTTACCTCTCCTTCAGGCCTTTCAACCCCTGAATCTCCAACCCAAACCAAACGCCCGCCGAACTTAATTACATAATCCTGAAACATTTGCATTTGTTCAGCTGAAAGCATTCTTGCCTGCTCAACAATAACAAGCTTATATTTTTTCAAAGTCCCTAAAGAAATTCTGTCAATATGCTGCAAATCAACAGAATTTGCTCCAACAAAACGAGGATCCTGCAAATAAGTTTTTAATTTCTCAGGAGTACCAAGACCAGAGTCCCCATGAACAATTAATACACGCGGTCCTCCCACAATAGCATCATAAGCGTCACACCAATAAGGAGAAACACTTTTACAGGCAACAATCCCAGACCAAGTTAAAAGAAAAAGAACAACAAAAGCAAGTAAAATTACTCCGACAATTTTTACTATCAAATCAACCTGTTCTTTCTCAAACATAAAACCACTAAAAACAATTTTTTACCCCATCACACGATTTATAAACATTCAAGTTACTAAGTAATAATAATTAAGGATATATAAAAATGGTGGTTTTAATGGTTAAATTCATCAAAAACAAGCCTTCTGAAGCAGGAGGAGGACCAAGCTCAGCAATAGGAATAATGAGATTCTTTGATGCTGATTCAAAAAGCCCGAAACTAAACCCTTACTTTGTTGTAGGAGCAATAGCTATATTCATTATACTAATATTATTACTAAAGTTCTTAGGGAAATAAAATACCCTTTTTGTTTATAGCAAAAAAAGTCATTACTTTTTCAATTCGAACAAAACCTCTGGTTTTGTGTCGTTAAAAAAGTTGTTACTTTTTTAACTCGATCAAAACCCAATGGGTTTTGAGACATTGAAAAAATCACTATTTTTTCAATTCAAACCAAAAGCTTTTTTCCACAAGTTTTTCAAAATGTTTTCCTGAAACAATCTTTATCATTGTAGAGGTTTTTTCCTCTATTTTTTCCTTATTTCTTTCAATAAATCCTCTGTCATCAGAATCAATTTCAAGAACAACTTTCTGGCCGGGCTGCAAACCAGCTTTTTTTCTTGCATCCTGAACCATTCTTGAAAGCTCACTAAGCTCCCAACTTTCTTTCAACTCAGGTGATGCTTCAATTTTCAGGAAAATTTTTCCTTTCCCAAAGTCCTTCATTGCATAGCCTGAAGGAACTTTTTTTGAATCAAGCGCAGAAACTTTTTTTACATTAACCATTTTAGCCAATGCTCCGCTCATTTTTGAAATGCTTTGTTCTGAATCAACTATTAATTCTTCAAGGAGCCAGCGCACACGGAGCTTTTGTTCTGAACGCAAAGCCAAAGCGGATTGTGCAACAACATTAACGAAATCAAATTCCTTTTCTAATTCCTCATCACGGAAATCCTTTACTTCAACAAAATCAAGTAAGTGAATGCTTTCAGCAAATTTTTTTCCATTAAAATGCTGGAAATAATATTCACAAGCATGAGGGGCAATTGGTGCAAACAATCTTAGCAAAACATTTATTGTGTAAGAAACTGTTTCCTCAACTTCTTTCTGTGAATCAGTGCCCAAACGAGGCCTGATTAACTGCAAATAAGTCCTTGAAAATTCCTTGTCAACAAAATCCATTATTACTGTTACAGCACGGGAAAATTCATATAAATTATAGGCATTAAGCACTTCTTCAGACAAGCGCTGAACTCTGCTCATGAGCCAAACATCCTCTGACTTATTTAATTTAGAAGGCTTTTTTTCCAAATCAATTTTCATGTAAAGCCTAGCATAATTCAGGGAATTAGTTAAAGTGTTGAAGAAATTATTTAATTCGCCAACCCCTTTAATGTCAAACTTGAAATCAGTTCCTTTACTCTGGAGCAATAAATAAGCTCTCAAATAATCCCTGTTGTATTCGGCAATTACATCTTCAGGGGAAAGCCCGCCTTTGCTTTTAGACATTTTTTTTCTTGCAATGTCAAGAACCATTCCGTGCACTGATACTGATTTGAAAGGGAATTTGTCAAAACAAATTGTGGATAGGATTACCTGTGCATTCCACCAGCCTCTTACCTGTTCAGTCATTTCAATATTCAAATCAGCGGGCCAAAATTCCTTAAATAATTTATCATTTCCAGGGTAACCTAAATTTGCCCAGCTTGATACGCCGGCATCAAACCACACATCAAGTATTTCAGGAACACGATGCATTTCTTTTCCGCACTTGCACTTCAAAGTTATTTCATCAATGTAAGGCTTATGCAAATCAATATCTTCCTTTACTCCTGATTCGCGCTTTAATTCCCTGATAGAACCAATAACTTTTTTTTCACCGCATTCACAAATCCAAATAGGCAATGGCGCACCCCAGTACCTTGCCCTTGAAACAGGCCAGTCACTTAAATTCTGCAACCAATTCTTCATCCTGTCCTTCATCCATAAAGGAACCCAGTTAACTTTCTCATTATCAGCAATCATTTTTTCCCTTATATCTGAAACCTTCACAAACCATTGAGGAACAGAAATCATGAGCAAAGGTGAAGCACAGCGCCAGCATAAAGGATAATCATGCGAATAATTATGCTTGTAAGGAAGCAAATTTTTTCCTTCAAGCAATTTTATTATTTCCTCATTGCTCTGCCTTGCTTGTTTTCCTGAAAATTCTTTCACATCATCAGTAAAAGTTCCATCTAAATTAACAGGGGAAATAACAGGCAAACCGGCTCTTGTTCCTGCGTCATAATCTTCCTTACCGTGGCCAGGAGCAGTGTGAACTAATCCGGAACCATCTTCAAGGTTAACATACCTTTCACTCAAAATTACTCTGAAAGCTTTTTTCTTTTCAGCAGGATTCTTTATCACACCATCAAAAAGAGGATCATATGTTAAGCCTTCAAGTGCTGAACCCAAAACAGTTTTTTCCACAATAAATCCTGCTTCTAATTTACCCATTACTTCATTCACTTTTTCTTTTGCCATTACCCATACTTCGCCATTGCTTAATTTTACAAAAGCATATTCATATTTTGGGTTAACCATTACCCCTGTATTAGCTGGCAAAGTCCAGGGAGTTGTAGTCCAGACAAGCAAAAAAGTATTTCCTGGAGAAGAACTCTGCTTAAGCAGTTTATTTGCTCCAGAATTATTCACTTTTAATTTTACATAAATTGAGGTGTCCTGTAATTTTGAATATTCTATTTCATTATATGCAACCGCAGTGGCACAATGAGGGCAGACATGAACAGGATATTTTCCCAAATACAATAAATTTTTTTCATCAGCTTTTTTGAAAGAAAACCAAATAGCTTCAATGTAATCATTGGTAAGAGTAAGATACGGGTCAGAGTAATCCATCCAATCAGCAAGATTGTCAAATTCTTTTCCCATTGTGTCAACGAATTCAGTTGCAAATGCCCTGCACTCTTTCACAAACTTTTCTATACCATAATCCTCAATATCTTTTTTTGTTTTAAACCCAAGTTTTTTTTCAACCTTATTCTCTATTGGCAAACCATGCGTATCAAAACCAGGCCTGTCAAAAATTTTCTTGCCCTGCATTCTCTGGGAACGAATAGCACAATCCTTCATTATTTTATTCAAACCAGTGCCCATGTGAATATGCCCTGTTGCATATGGGGGACCGTCCATGAAATAGAATCTGCCTTTCTTTGATTCCTGCTTTTGTTTCTTACGAACCTTTTCAACTATTTTATTTTCCTTCCAGTAATCACGCATCTTCTCTTCTTCAGTCCTATTATATTGGGTAATAGTTGAACTCATAAAAATCACAAACTCAATTCTTTTCTTTTTGGGCAACTTACACTTTTTCTTTTCTCATAAGAAAAGAAAAAGGGCAGTGGGAGTGGGCGGTAGCGGATTCGGACCGCTGACCCCTAGTGTATAAGACTAATGCTCTAACCAGGCTGAGCTAACCGCCCATTACTCCCCCATTAATTAAATAAAAATTTGAAAATGAATCTTTAAAAACTTGGCTTTTCGGGCTAACTAAATCAAAATCAGAATTGAATGGGTTGTATGGCCAACCACCTTTTACCCAAAAACCTTGATACCATAAATCAACACTTCAATAAAATAAACGCATTTGAAAGAATTTAAAAAGGAATCCAATCAGTTTCTTTTCCTTAGTTCTTTGACAATTATTTTTGCTTCATCCTTTAGAGCCAATCCAAAACTCAACCCTATTACTATGCTTAATGAAAGAATAAATCCTGCAAATGCTATCAGGAATGCTGCTTCAAGCATTCCTGTAGGCAAACCAATAATTCGAATGGCCATTACAACCGCAATGTAAACAATTGTTAACTCAACAATCAAGCCAGCTATTTTTCTTGCAGAGTTTTTTGATAACTCAATCACATTCCTAATGTATCGCGCAATAATTAATCCTGCTATTAGTACAACCAGAGCGGCTAAACACAATAAGGCAAAATTAATCCAAAAACCAAGAACCTGGTTTAAAGTAGAGAGCTGTACTAACTCAACTGCCTGTTTCAAGAAAACAAAAAAAATGTACCACTTGACAATGCTGCCCGATAATTCAGAAATTTTCTTGTTCCAGATAGAGCCAACAAGGCGCTGTTCGGACATGAAATCATCAAAATGAGCCGTTTTAAGCAAATGAATAACTAATTGCTTAAGTAACCAACCAACAAAATAACCAACAATAATGAATATTATTGCAGCAAAAATACTCGGAAGAGCAGTAATTAAGGAAGAATTAAGCTGTGCCAAAGCTGAAGAAAAAGCACTAATTGTATCCGAAATAAAGTCAGCCATACCCATCATTCCAAACCCAAATTATTTAAAACAAATCGTTTCCAAGAAAGCCAGGATATTACTGGTTACACTTATGTTTTTTTATTGCTGCCAGAACCTTTTCAGTTACAGTTTTTGCGGAAATTTTTGTGGTATCAATTATTAAATCAAAGTTTTTTTCATCATAACAATCAGTTTTGTATAATGCCTTATAGCGCTGCGTGTCATTTCGCATTCTTTCAATAATTATTTTCTTTTGTTTTTCAACTGAATCTGCAGGCGCTTCATTTCTGGAGTCCTTTTCCTGCCTCTGCAACCAAATTCTTTTTGCGCCCTCATTTAAATCAACCGCTAAATAAATCTTAAATGAATCCGGAAAAACAAAAAAAGCCATTCTGCCAACAACAACCGCGTTTTTGCTTTTTGAAACGACTTTTTTTATATATTCATCAAAATAAACATCCCCTTCTTTGGGGTTCTTTACTGACCACTCATTGAGTTCCTCAAGTGTCATTCCTTTTTCTCGTGCAGCTTCACGCCTCATCCTGCCAACATCAAAAAAATCAAATCCAAGCTTTTTTGAAATGGCTGTCGCTACAACAGTTTTACCACTTCCGGGAGTGCCGCCAAAAGTTACTATCATGCACAAATTATATTATTCAGGTTTAATAATCAATGCGGTTTACCACTGTAATTAAAAAAATCAGTTGTTCAGTATAAAAGTTTCTTGCGCTTATTTTAATTCTCCCATTAATTTTAATATAGCGCTTGAGTTTTGAACTTTTTTTCCAAGCCCATCAACAATTTTAATCCCTAATTTTTTGCATATAGCTGATTCAGGCACCTCACCATCAAACCTATCCCCTCCTTTAGCAAAAATATCCGGTTTCAAGAACTCTAAACTTTTGCAAACAGATTTATCTTCATCAATACTCAAAAAAACTTCATCAACACAGCCAAGCGCTTTAACAATTATCATTCTTTCCTGTTCATCCATATAACTTTTGCCTTTTTTCAAAACAGCCTGCTTGTCATTATTAACAATAACTATTAATTTTGTTCCCAATTTCTTTGCAAGCTGCAAACACTCAACATGCCCTTTATGCAGAGGGTCAAAATAACCTGATGAACAAACCACTATTTCCGCCACGCTACACACCATTAAAAAAATTATTTCAATAATAAAAATAGATTATGAAAAGTACTTAATAAAGAAAAAGGTACAAAAGTGAGGGCTTTCTCCCCCACTTTAGCTAAAAATTACATTCCCATTCCTTCGCCCATTCCGCCAGGCATTCCTTGCGGAGGCATTTTTCCTTTTGAAGAACCAAGGATTATATCATCTATCCTCAAAATCATTTCCGCAACTTCGCTCGCGGAATCAATTGCCTGTGTCTTTACCTGCAAAGGTTCAAGGCATTTGGCATTCTTCATATCCTCTATTTTTCCTTTATAAACATTCACTCCAACATATTTTCCATCTTTCTTGGAATGAGCGCTTCTCAAATTAACAAGAGCATCAATAGGATCCATGCCTGCTGTTTCAGCTAAAGTCCTTGGAATTATTTCCAATGATTCAGCAAAACACTCAATTGCTAATTGCTCTCTTCCGCCAACTGTTTTAGCGTATTCTCTTAGCCTCATAGCTACTTCTGCCTCGCATGAACCTGCGCCGACAAGCACTCTGCCTGTAGAAACCGCTGAAGAAACTGCACCAATAGCATCAACTAAAGCTCTCTCCGCTTCATCAACCACATGCTGTGTTCCGCCTCTGATTAAAATTGAAACACTCTTTGGATTCTTGCAAGCTTCAACGAAAACCATTGCATCTCCAGCAACTTTTTTCTCAAAAACTTTTCCAGCAAAACCCAAATCCTTTGAGGATAATTCTTTCATGCTTGTAACAACACTCGCACCTGTTGCTCTTGCTAAAGCATCCATATCGGATTTTTTTACTCTTCGCACAGCAATAATTCCTTCCTTTGCTAAAAAGTGCTGTGCTAAATCATCAATTCCTTTCTGAGTAATGACAACATTCGCACCGGCTTTCTTTACCGAAACAACCATTCCTTTTAATTGCGATTCTTCCTGGTCAATAAAAGCCTGTAATTGTTCAGGAGTATTAATTTCTATTTTTGCATCACTCTCAGGTTCCCTAACCTCTAAAGCTAAATCAAGCAAAGCAATTTTTGCATTAGAAATACTTCTAGGCATTCCTGTATGAACAATCTCCTTGTCAATAACAATACCCGAAACTAATTGAGTATCCTTTAATGAACCGCCATTCTTTTTCTCAAGCTTAATGTTGTCTTCATTAATAGTCAATTTTGCACCATCAACATCAACAACATTATTTACTGCCTCAAGAACAATATCAGCAAGTACTTCAGCTGATTCAGCTGCTTTTCCAGTCATTGCAGTTAAAGCAATTGTCCTCAAAGTTTTTTTCTCATCAAACTTAACAGGGTCAGCAGTATCACTATAAAACTGCTTTGCCTTTTCCGCACCCATTCTGTACCCATTAATAATTATGCTAGGATGAATCGAATCATCAAGCAATTTCTCTGCTTTTTCTAATAAAGTTCCTGCAAAAATAACTGCAGTAGTTGTACCATCACCCACCTCTTCATCCTGTGTCTTAGCCACATCCACCATCATTTTTCCAACAGGATGCTCAATAGCCATTTCAGTCAAAATAGTTGCACCATCATTCGAAATAGTTACATCACCCAAATCATCAACAATCATTTTATCCATACCCTTTGGACCAAGAGTTGATTTAACTGCCTGAGCAACAGCTCTTGCAATAAGAATATTCATTCTCTGGGCATCCCTGCCCCTCGTCCTCTTAGTTCCCTCACTCATAAAAGCATTTTGTTGTTCCTGTTCAGCCATAATAAACCCTCCGACTTCAAAACAAATTAGTCAAAAATAATCAGACTATAATAGGAAACTTACCTAAAAAAAGTAATAAAAAGGTTGCGGGACGAGGTTACAGCAAAGATTAAGCCAACTAATAAATCAACAAGTTCTATTCTCCCACTTCAACCAAGGATATGAAGATCCCTCACAAATAGACCAAATATTTGTAAAATCCCATCCAATAAAAGTAGACTGCTGATTCATTTGAACAGTAGTTTTACCAAAAACATTTTCCCCACCAGCACTCGTACTCTGCCCGGAAGTATTCAAATCCCAATAGGAAGAAGAAACAATTGAATGTGAATCCCACTCGCCAAGTAAGCCCCCGGCACTATATCCTGCTTGTACATACCCCTTGGAATAAACATTAGTAAGAGTGCAATGCCACATACTCCCTATGAATCCACCAATGTAACCCGCACCAGGTTCAAGAGTTATATTTACATCAGCATAAGAATTTGCAATTAAACCCGTATCCGAATAACCAATAAGCCCACCAGGAATATAAGATCCATGCAAATTACCTGTAGCAAAACAGCCTATAATTGAATTAGAATCATTAAAACCAACAAGCGCCCCAGCCCTACTTGGCCCAATAATGTTCACATCAACAAGCCCCACATTTTTTATATTTGAGGAACTTGAAGTCCTACCAAAAAGACCAGCTTCACCAGCTGAAGTATTCATAAAAAGTCCAATTATTTTATGGCCATTTCCATCAAAATTTCCTTGAAAATTATTGCCTCCATTCCCAATACTTAAAAATCCAGCACCGGAATTATACAATGCTCCGCCAGCTTCATGTGTATCATCGTAGCAATTAACATCATTCATCAAAACATAAGCACCATCCAAATCCAAATTCATATCCTGCAACTGCAAACAATTAGTTATCTCATAATCAACAACAAAATCAACAGACAAATCAAAATCAGAAGAAGCATTACCACTATTACCCCACTCATCAACACAATTAAC
>Ga0247842_10003552_pt1 | contig 20740 bp, 18 predicted proteins | sample LaCruzMarch2015__3_FD_192411 | JGI IMG/M metagenome (GOLD analysis project Ga0247842, IMG submission 192411) | Freshwater microbial communities from meromictic Lake La Cruz, Castile-La Mancha, Spain - LaCruzMarch2015_19m | ecosystem: Environmental > Aquatic > Freshwater > Lake | place: Spain...
AATGGCGTCGCAGACCAGTTCCGCGCCCACGCCAAAAACACAGGCAAACTCGTAGCCCAGGGTGCCAACCTCCTCCATGATGGCCGCGGTGGTAACCCAGTCCATCCCACGGCCACCCCATTCTCGAGGGTAGCGGCACCCGAGGAGGTTCCGTCGCCCCGCCTCGGAAAGAAATTCCTTGGGAAAGTGGATCTTGTCCTGGTCCATGTCGAGGATCATCTGGCGGGGAACCCACTTTACCAGATCCCGAGCCTCGTCCCGGATGGCCAATTGTTCCTTCGTAAGCAAAAAATCAAACATTTCAAGCTCCTTTCTCTTCTGTTACAGATATTTGTAACTATAAGGGCATGGGCGCTGTGTGTCAAGATGGAAAGGACATAAGCAACCCGAAGGCAATTGACAATGGGCCATGTTCTGTATATGCTTCTCAAATAAAGCACAGATGACGGGTATCAGTCACAAAGAGGGATGAAAGCGAAGCTTAATATTCATAAAATGGCTTTGCTAACCGATCCCCATCCCAACCATCCCCTTGAAGGGGAGGGAAATTTCAACGTAACGGATTCAATAACATACTATGGTATTTTCTAGGTGAAGAACCTGATTTCTGAAGAGTTTTTTGATCTACAGGCGATGTCCGGGAGAAAATAATTATGGTTAAACCTGGCGACCTCGCGATTCGCCTGTATGAGCTTCTTCGTGACCAGGCAGAAACACGGACAATAGCAGACATCCGACTTGGACGGGCGTATATCGCTGTCCGCCTTGACGACGGCAATCTCGGTCTGTCCGGCTTTCCTACTCATCACACCGAGTGCCCTACCCCGCTCGGCCCCCCTGATGACAATGGTTGTTCCGGCCTGCCCGATTTTTCCAATGCGGAACTATCCCGGGAAGGGGCGACATCTCCCCCATCCGTGGTGCTCACCGACGCCGGCGCTGCAGCAGTTCTGAAATGGCTAACCGAAAGAGGCGCCCCGTTGAAAAAGGCATTAGCCTTGGCAACGGCCAATGCCCTGATCCGTCAGAATCACATCGATATGGAAGGAGACTCCTTCGAACTTTTTCATCTGACACCAAAGGATAAGGTCGCCATGGTGGGGCGTTTTACACCGCTGGTGGACAGAATAGCAAAGAAGGGGGCGTCCCTCACCGTCCTTGAAAAAGACGCCACCAAAGGCCTGGTTCTCTCTAAAAAGGAGCGCCGGACCATCCTGAAAAGCTGCACCGTAGCAATAATCACCGCCACGACCCTTCTTTATGACGATCTTGAAGATATCCTGAACGACCTTGACGCCCCTCGCCATGTTGCCTTGCTGGGCCCTTCCACTCCCATGCTGCCAGATCTCTTTAACGATACCCCCGTGACTCACCTTGGCGGCGTGAGAATCATCGACAGCGCTCAAATTCTCCCTATCGTCTCTGCCAGCGGCGGAACACAGGCCATGCGCCCGTATCTTGAGATGACCAATCTCTTTCTCAGAAAATAAAAACAGATAATAATGGGGACGGTTCTATTTATTGGAAATCTCCGTTATTTTCGCAGGCTGTACTTGATCATTTTCAATTGGAGGCCCTTGCGGCTGAGGCCCAGTTGCTGGGCAGCCCGGGTGACGTTGCCGCCGCATTCATCGAGGCAACGGGCGATCATCTGTTTTTCTACGTCCTCCGTCTGCGACCGGATGAAATCCTTGAACTGGCTCTTCTGTTTTTCCGGCGGCAGCAGAGATTGTTCATAGACGGCCGTCTTGATTTCTCCAGGAACATCTTCAATGGTTATCGTCTGTCCCCTGGCCATCAGGACGAGTCTTTCTATGAGATTTTCCATTTCCCTAATGTTGCCCGGCCAGTCATAATCGACAAACAGTTCCATGACACCATCGTCCAATCCCTTGATATCCATGGACAACTTGCTGTTGAACCGTTCAATGAAAAAGGCGGTCAGGGTAGGGATATCGTCTTTTCTTTCCCGCAGCGATGGTAGCTGGATGGGGAGGACATTGAGGCGATAGAAGAGGTCTTCCCGAAAACGCCCCTCCTTGACGTCCTGGAAGAGGTTCCTGTTCGTAGCCGTGATGAGGCGCACATCCACCTTGATGGTCTTCAATCCTCCAACCCGTTCAAAGGCATGTTCCTGAATGACCCGCAGCAGTTTTACCTGCATCTCTTTGGGCAGTTCCCCCACTTCATCGAGGAAGAGGGTCCCCTTGTGGGCAAGTTCGAAACGTCCTGGCTTGGTGACGACGGCGCCGGTAAAGGCCCCTCTCTCATAACCGAAGAGCTCGCTTTCCATGAGGTTTTCCGCAATGGCTGCGCAGTTGATCTTGATGAGGGGATTGTTCTTCCGGGGGCTATTGATATGGATCGCGTTGGCAATGAGTTCCTTCCCCGTCCCCGTTTCCCCAGCAATGAGGATGGTCGTCGTCGTCGGGGCCACCCGCTTGATGGTCTCAAATATCTCGATCATCGGAGTGCTGGCGCCGATAATGCCATAACGGTCAATTTCGTCGGAACTGGCGACGAATTCCTCGTCGCTGAGCCGTCTCGTTTTGATCGCCTTGAAGATCACATTCTTGAGTTCATCCTGTTCGAAAGGCTTGGTAACGTAATCGAAGGCCCCCATTTTTAAGGCATCCACTGCCGTGGCCACCGTCCCGTGGGCGGTAATGATAATCACCGGGGTAGCCGGATAATCCTTCATTACCCGTTCCAGTAGCCCCATGCCATCGAGATTAGGCATCTTGAGATCCGTAACCACCACATCGATATTTCCCCTTTCGGCTGCCAACACCTTGAGGGCCTCCCGTCCGTCCGGGGCCGTCAGGACCTCGTATCCCTCTTTTTTCAGCATGGCCCGAAGCACCACCTGCATGTTGATTTCGTCATCCACGACCAGAATCTTGTTCATAGAAACCCCGCTAAGATAATGCCGCCCGCTGTAGGCGGATGTAGAAAATACTTCCCTGCCCGGGGATGGATTTTACCCGGATATGGCCGCCATGACTCTTGATAATGCGCTGGCAGATGGACAGGCCCAAGCCGACACCCCGCTCCCTAGTCGTGAAAAAGGGCTTGAAGACATTGCGCAGCTCATCCTTTTTTATCCCTTTTCCAGTATCCCGAATGGAAATAGCTACTGCCTCTCCCTGGTCACTGTCGATCCGACGGGTCCGGAAAATGAGTTTCCCCCCCTCGGGCATAGCATCCAGGGCATTTATGGCGATATTAAGAATCACCTGGATCAACTGTTCCGCATCCACATTGACCAGCGGCAACTCCGGCCGCAACTCCTCTTCGATCACGATCTTTTCCGTCAGATCATTGGCCTTGACGATCGATATGGCCTTGGCAATGACAGCGTTGACGTCCTGAAGTTTCAGATTGAGGCTATAGGGCTTTGCATAACTAAGGAACTGGTTGACGACGCTATTGAGACGGTTTACCTCCTCGATGATGACGTCGATGAGGCGTTTGTCCTCATCGGTCATAACCTCGGAGCGCAGGTACTGCGCCGCTCCCTTGATCGACCCCAGGGGGTTGCGGATTTCATGAGCCAGCACTGGGGCCATTTCTTCCAGGAGCATGCTCTTTTCCCGCTCCAGCTTCTGATCGAAGGCATAGAGGAAATTGAAGGCCTCTTTGCTCTCTGGATAGATCCAGCTGAAAATGTTCTTGAGGACCTGTTTCAAAGGTTCGATGGAAATGACGATGAGAAAGGACGCAAGCAGAATATATGTCAGAGATGTGGAAGAGGAGCCGCCGAAGAGCCGGATAAAGACATAGATTACCAGGGTCGCACACAGGGTCAGCACGCCAGTGATCAAGGCCCGGGCCATCACCTCGTGCAGATCCATAAGTTGGGGGTGATTGACGATTAAAAAGATCATATACATGAGGACGGCTGTAAAAATATTGTAGAGGGGAGAAAAATCATATCCGAAAAGCTTGATGACATCGCAGGCACTGATGAGGGCCGCCATCCCGAAGGCGATGGAAAGGTACAGCATTCTTGTTCTTTCTATCCCCGCGGGCTTACTGCGGATGAAAAGAATCAGGGCGCTGTAACAAAGAGCCACGACAGAAGCGGGGTAAACATAGATCAGCATGCTCCAGTAGGGCCAGTTCGCCAAGGGAGTGAAAAGGGAAACAAGCAGAATCAGGCTGATGAATGCCGCCACCATGGTCTGGCGCAGGGACAGGAAGCTCTGATCGCTGAGAAGCAGACGTCCGAAGGAAATGATCAGGGGAGGAATGGCCAGAAGACCAAACATTTCCACCATTCTCCAGAAGCCGGATTGGAAATGAACGGAAAAAAAGCCGCCCCCTTTATAGAAAAAAATGGCCAGGCACAGGCGAGCAAACGACAGATGGATACGGTTCTGCCGCTTGGTAAAAAAAAGGAAAACGGCAATGGCCAGACTGACGACGGCTAGGGTAAAGACTTCCATGGAACCTCTATGTCTTCTGATCAGGATGAATTTCTAGCGTGACAATAGCGGGAAATCTCACGGGAGTCAAGAAAGGCCATAAAAAAACAGGAGCCTCCCCCCTTATGGAACAGCTCCTGTTTTCCTCCGTTTACAATAACGGATTAGTGATAATTTTAATGGCCCGTTATGCCGATTCGCCCTCTGTCGGCAGGGCATACCGGAAGCAGCTCGCATTTTCATAAACTGCCGGGGAGATGATATAGCCTTCTTCAATCTTGAAGACCTTAGATTCCTGCCCCCGCATCTTTATCGCCCTTCCCTTGAGAAATACCTTGATGTTCCCTTCGACGAGGTTCGTAATATCATAGCGCCCGAAGGTATGATACACATCGATGCTGCCGACCTCCTCCGATTTCAGATGCCAGTGATCATGAATCCCGGCCTCGCTTTCCTCAAAAAACACTTCCAGCTTGTCCTTCCATTTCTCCGGGAGTTCCTCTGAAGCTATTTCAAATGCCCTGTCGACATCATCGCTCTTTTTCGCGTTCCTGGGCGCCTTTACTGTTTTTGCAACCTTTGCTGCCTTTATTGACTTTGCCATGACTGCCTCCTTTTTCTGCTTAACCGGCATATTTATTATTCCTTCTCAAAATTATTCGCTGATTGTTGATTATGGTAGGCCGAAGTCCTGACTTTTTCTTAATCACAATATGTGCCAAGGGCGGCGTAACGGCGACAAAATCGCGTATGTATTCGTCATTATATGCTTTTTGCAATAATAATCCGTCGCAGATCAGCCAGAAACGTCCATTACCACCACCGAAACTGCGTAAAACATTTCGCAGAGTGAATAGCCCTACGCACTTTTGTCTCAGGCTGTAACGAAGACATAGTGTAAGAATTTTTCAGGGATTATGTTGACATCCTTCATCAATTTCCATATTCTGATCACGAAGGATTTTAAAATGACAGGGATGAGGGAAGTCATGATAAATGAAGCTCATCATGGACAGGTAAGGGAGGTCTTTACCGGCGTCGAAGCCCACCAGGAAACAGCAGCGCTGATCCGGAACCATTCGACCAACCAGCGTGATATCCGGGAAGAGGCATTGGCGAACCTTGATTTGCAGCATTGTCACCGGATCCTCGATCTGGGCTGCGGTTTCGGTTTTTTCTCCGAGGCCCTCCGGAACAAGGTATCGCCCACCGCTCACGTGACGGGGCTTGACATGATCCCGGCTTATGAAACGCTCTTCCTGGAGGTCTGCAAGCGAGTCGGAGTGGAGGGACGCTTCCTGGCGGTGCCGGTCTCGCATGTCCATACCCTTCCCGAGGGTTCCTGGGACCTCGTAATTTGCAGCTACGCCCTCTATTTCTTTCCCGAAATTATCCCCCGGATCGCCCAACTCCTCACCCCCGCCGGTCTTTTCGTCACCATCACCCATGCCGGTGATAATATGGAGGAACTCATCGCGGCGGCCAGGATCTCTTTAAGAAAAATCGGCTTTTTATCGGATCGAGAGCACCTGCCCATAGAAGAAATAATCGGCCGTTTCTGCGCCGAAAATGGTCATGAACTCCTGAGCCCCTGGTTCGCCCGGATCGACGCCGCTGACTATCCCAACACCCTAATCTTCAAGCCCGACGAAGTCTCCCTCCTCCTTAGTTACTTCCACTTCAAAAGCCCTTTCTTCCTTACGGGAATCGACCGGGACCGGGGAGGTATTCTTAATGCCATTGCCGCCTATTTAACGGATGTTTACCAGTCTCAACAGGGATTTACCATTTCCAAGGATGACCGGATTTTCATCTGCCGTCAACCCCGTTTTCCGGGAGGAGGAACATGAAAAAGAAGCGTACTTTTTGTCATTATTGCGGCGGCGCCATCTGTCGGGAGTGGGAAGAGGATGTCCATCGAGACTTTTGTGCAAAGTGCCGAACCTTCTTCTATGAAAATCCCTTGCCGGTCGTGTCCGTCATCCTCCTGTCGGCGAATCGCGACATCCTGCTCGTGAAGCGGGGAAGACGCCCTTACCGGGGCCGGTGGTGCCTGCCGACGGGATTTGTGGAGAGCGGAGAAAGCATTGAAACGGCCGCCCTAAGAGAACTGGAAGAGGAAGCAGGCGTCCAGGGACGCATCATCGGCCTGGTGGATGTAGATTCGGGGACGAACAGCTTTTACGGGGATTTGATCTTTCTGTGTTTCGAGGCGGAGCTGGCGGGCGGCAGCCCGCGGCCAGGGGGTGATACTGTGGCGGCTAAATACTTCCCCGTCAGGAAAATTCCCTCCCTGGCCTTTAGCGCCAATAACCGGGCCGTAGAAACATTCATTCGGAACAAATCCGATTACTGGGCAATCGTCGATTCCTTTTCCCTTACCGCCGGCGCCGGTGAGGAAGGGCCTCCCGGCGGCAGGAAACAGAACCTCCTCTCCGATCGACTTGTTCAGGTAATCGAGGCCAATGCGGAGATGATCTCCCGCCTCTGGATCGAAGACGTCTCCAGCAACCGTTCGACGCCCGGCTACCATAACTTCGACCGGCAGCGGCTTTTCGGCCGTGTCCATACCATTCTCTCCCAGTTCGGGAAATGGCTGGGAGGCGGTTATGATGATCGTGACATTCAGGATTATTATACGGATATGGGACGGGAGCGCCGCCGGGAAGGATTCAAACTGGGGGAGATTCTCAGCGCCTTGAGCCTCATCAAGAAACACCTCTGGGAATTCGCCCTTTCCCGGGGGATGTGGCAAAAAACCATTGATATTTACATGGCCCTAGAGCTGGACCGTCGCATCGTCATCTTTTTTGACAAGGCATCCTTTTATACGGCAAGGGGATACGAATCTCAGGAAATCGGTCTGCTCAGACAGCGAGACCTACCCTGATGACCTGTGTAATCAATGCTTTCTCATTGAAGGTCTATAAGTTTAAGTTCGCACATTCAGTTCGGTATCATATCTTCAGTAACGTTCGAGCATATTGGATTTTTTCACTTTTTCCCATAGCTCCCTTACGATCAATATCAATGCTTCATCAATATGGAGATTTTTGTCTCCTGATAATTCACGGCAAGATTCAAATAGGGCGCTGTTTCCAGTACAGAGTCCGAATTCATGCCTGATATGATAACCAAGGGCAAAATGGACATCAATGAGGTTTTCTTCATTAACGGTTGCCAGGGTAATTTCGTCATTCAAACCCATGTTGGCATGCAGTATGTCAACTGCTTCTTTAACTGATCGTGGCTGTTTTTCTTCGTTTGTCATTATTCCAGAAATTTCATTTCAAAGCAACAGGGGGTTAACCGATTAATCAGCTAACCCCCTGTTTTTCTTATGGTGCCGAAGCCCGGACTTGAACCGGGACGAGCGTACACCCACTAGACCCTGAACCTAGCGCGTCTACCAATTCCGCCACTTCGGCATGTTTTTATGCCTGCCTTCTACACTTGTCGTCCTCGCCTTGTCAAGCAAAATTGATCTTGAAAATTAACGGATTCGTGCTATGGTGGCGCCCTATGAAAACCATCCATCAAATAGACAATATTCCCGAGGAATTAACTGGCTCTTACCTGACCATAGGTAATTTCGACGGCGTCCACAGGGGGCATCAGTATCTGTTTCGCCATCTTGTCAATCAGGCCCGGAACGCGCAGCGGCCGGCCGTAGTCCTCACCTTCGATCCCCATCCGAAGATGGTCCTGCACCCGGACCGCCGTCCCTTCTACCTGATCACGTCGATTGAAGAAAAGATCCGCCTTATCGAGACCCAGGATGTGGACGGGTTGATCATCATACCCTTTAATATAGACTTTTCAAAAATAACCGCCCGGGAGTTTGTATATGATCTCCTGTGGGAAAAGCTAAGGATAAAAAAAATCCTGATTGGTCATGATTATACCTTCGGTAAAGGTAAGGAAGGCAATGAAGCTTTTCTTGTCGCTCAGGGGCAGAAGCTGGGTTTTGACGTAGAGGTAATGGGGGCATTCCAGGTGGAAGAAACGATTATCAGCAGCACCCGTGTGCGCAACGCCATCCTTGAAGGCAACGTCAAAACTGCGGCGGTCTGGCTGGGGCGACCTTATAATCTTGTGGGCATGGTTGTTCCGGGCCATAATCGCGGTGCCGGCCTTGGCTTCCCCACCGCCAACATCGAACCTGAAAAGGAGCTTGTTCCCGCCCGCGGCGTTTACGCAGCCTGGGCCAGGATCGATGATAAAACCTACGGCAGTGTTCTCAACATCGGCATGAATCCGACCTTTGACGACGATAAAATGTCCATTGAAGTGCATCTCCTCGATTTTCAAGGAGACATCTATGGGAAAAACCTGGAGATCCTTTTCATGGAGAAACTCCGGGACGAGAAAAAATTCAGCGGTCCGGCGGAGTTGATCGTACAGATCCGGAAGGATGTGGAACAGGCCCGCACAATTATGTCCTAAAGGATAGCCGCTATAAATGGGAATGAAAATAGCCATTAAGTGCTCATCCCCACCCTAACCCTCCCCCTTGAAGGGGAGGGAAAATTTAAATTTATGAATTCAATAAGACAGGGTCGTATTTTCAGGTGAAAAATGGAGACAGAACGACCGGTCAAGCAACCCTTCAATCTGCGTCTTCTTCACTCCTGGGATGTCAGCTATGAAGAAGCCGTATCTATTCAGAATAACTTAAAAAAACAGCTTATCCTTCATGACGGAGTTAAAACCGAACCAGCACATATAATCGCCGGTGCGGACATCTCCTATGGCCGCAACAGCGATTTGTTTTTTGCTGCCGTCGTGGTTCTGTCCTATCCTGACATGGAGCCGATTGAAGAGGCTCATGCCATCGAAAAGGTCTCTTTTCCTTATATTCCCGGGCTGTTGAGTTTCCGGGAAGGACCGGTTTTATTGAAGGCTTTTGAAAATCTGCAGCGGACGCCGGATATTGTTATGTTTGACGGCCAGGGTATCGCCCATCCACGGGGAGTTGGCCTCGCCGCACATCTGGGTCTGTTTCTCGACATTCCGGCAATCGGTTGCGCCAAATCGCGCCTTTGCGGGGAGCACCGGGAACCGGGACCTTTACCCGGGAACCATGAAGATCTGCTTTATCAGGGACAGGTGATCGGGGCTGTCTTGAGAACCAAGGCCCGAGTGCGGCCGGTTTTCGTCTCCCCGGGACATCGGATCAGCCTGGAGAGATCACGGGAGGTCACCCTGGAATGCTGCCGGGGATACCGGTTGCCGGAGCCTGTCCGGCAGGCCCATCTGGCCGTGAACCGGTTACGAATATCCTATCAGTAAAGGACTTCCCCCGTATCCGTAACAAGTTTTCGGGGAAGCTTGAACACCCTTTTAAACATGTCCAGGCCTTCAGCCGATAATTCCCTTGCCGGAATTGCCCTGACTTCGGGATCTTCCAAAGGTCCTTTTACTTCAAAATAGACAGTAATGAACCTTCCATCATCATCCGTCAGGATCCAGCCCGCCACCGGAATTCTGCTGACGATCTTGTCCACAGTTTGCAGAGGTTGCAGACCTACCTTGAGGTCAACACTTTTCTGAATAATGTTCATACTTCCCATGGCGATGATATTCATGACTTCGCTGTTGATGTAGAAATCGTTGCTCGTTATGATCCCGTTCTTGAGAAGCAGGGTAGCCGTGATGGAATTATACGGCATCCCGTCCGCAGTCATGTCGGGAAGCTTGAGCTTCAATAACTGGGACATATTGAGAACAGAAAATATTTTATATAAAGCATTGACTTTCCTGATTACTCCTTTTTCGATACGCATCTTCGCCATGCCGGCGGCGGACGCTTTCAGCTCGGCAGCGGTTTTTCCTGTGGCGGTGAGGTTGCCACTTGCCGTCACGGTCCCCTTGACCCGCCGGTCTTTGTCCACTTTCTCCGCAGTCCAGAAAAGGGCCTCTGCCGGCACCCGGGCAAGCTGGAACTCATATTGATGCCTTGGGGGGGCTGCCGCCGGAAACCGGGTAGCACCTTTGGCGGCGCCGCGTCCGCCCTGCATGGCCCAGGTAAGCGAAGAAAATTCAAGCTTGTCTGCACTATAGCCAAGCTCGGCATGAAGGTCCTTAAAGGTCAGATCATCAAGCTTACCCCCAGCCACCTGAACCGTGGCCTTTATGAGGGGGGTAAATTCTGGCTTGTTGGCATTATAGGCAAGGTCAGTGCGGAGGTCTGAAAAAGACAGCTCCCCGATCTTGCCCGCCGCTGCTCGAACTATGGCCTGCATGGATATTGGGGCGCCTGCTGTATTCTTACCCCCTGTTTTCTCCAGCTTCAGCACCGCTGCCAGATCCTCTCCCTTGAGGTAAGAGAAAGAAACGTCGCCCTTGATGACCCTTTCCCGGCCCTCCTGAACAGAACCCCTGGCCGTCACAACCGCATCGTTAAGCCGGGCGGACAGTGAGCGGATCTGCCAGAGATCATTCCGGAAGAAAACATCACCGCTGATATCCCGTATCTGATACCCTGCCGGCAGGCTTCGATAACCGAAATCCTCGGGATATATAGAAGGAAGGGAAAAGGTCAGGGAAAAATCCGGTGTTTTGAAACCAGCAACCTGACCGGCCACAGTAAAGGGCGTCTCGCCGTAGCGTCCGGACAGCCGGGATGAGGTTAGTTTGTCCCCTTCCATGTGTATTAAACCACTTACGTCATTAACCATTTTAATGTTTTCCGCCAGATGGAAGGACGTCCCCTGCAGGGAAATATCGCCGCGCCAACGGCCACCTGTCCCTGTTTTTCCCTCTCCTCCTCCGCTGATGACGGCCTGAGCCAAACCCTCCGCTTGCCACCGTTTGAGCTCGGGAAAGCAGGTCTGGAGGTCTCGCAGATTGACCGTGTTCGTGCGAAAAGATATGGATAATGGCTGATTTGCATCCTTAGGGGGGAATATCAAGGTTCCGGACAGAACAAGGGGTCCCAAAGTATAATGAAACGGGTCCAACTGTATTTTCCGGTCCTTGATCGCCGCGATAAAATCCAGGCGGTTTTCCTGCCCACCCGGCTTGATCATGACGTCGCCATACTGGTAGCGGGCCGGCGTCAGGTTCCATTCGCCGTTCAGGCGATAATCGGCCAGTGGCCCCATGCCGCTCAACTTCAAGGTTGTATTGCCGCTAAAAGACAGTTTTTTTAACAGATCCTCTCCAATTAGCCAGGCCAGCTCACGATTTGTAGGTTGAACGGTAGCGTCAAAGGGATAGGTGACAGGTTTCGAGAGGGGATATCCGGCAATTTTTCCGGTCAGGGTAACGGGCGAAGCCCCGAAATATCCCGTCATCTGATTGAATTGGATATCTCTTTCCGTAAACACCAGCTCTCCCGCGATGCCGTTGAATCTCGGTATTGAACCGCCAAAATCAACGACGCCCTTTAGCACGGATGTCTTCACAAGGAGGAGATTATCATGACCTCCCGCTCCCCACTTCCGCAGATGACTCAGGCGGCCTTTAAGGGCTCCCTCCTGCATATTGAAAAGTCCCGCCCGAATGTGTTCCTTGATAAACGTCGCCGTTCCCGGGGGAATGATTCCATAGGGAACATATTGTCCGTATTTTTCCAGATCAAACGGTCCTAGTGTGGCCTTTATATCTATGATCGGATCTTCTTTCCCCAATTCCCTGATTGCCCCCTGCCCTTTGATCCTGACATCATCTATGGCAAGTTCGGCTTTGTTCAGGGAAATCTCGCCGGGGGTGCGTTTCAGATCATATACCAGGCGCAGTGAGGACGGCGCTGGCGGATCAGGAAATGCCTTGTGATACTGAAATTTTACACCTTTGAGTTCTATGGTTCCGGACGAGGTAAACTCCTGTTTTTGACCTTTGATGACAATATCGGTATTCAGCAGCCCGGCCAACTGCTGAAAAGGAACTTTGTCGCGGTAATAGGGCCAGGGAATGTCGAGATCAAGTTCCTGAATACGGAGCCGGGAATCGATCCGGCTATTTATGATTGGTTCCGGATGCCGGGTAAGATAAAGAGATCCTTCCATCCCCAGCCTGGCTTTCCGGGCGTTTTCCGAGAGGACTGCTTCCAGTTGGAAGCCGGTCTTCTCTCCCCGCTGCAGATGATCTATTTTAAGGCCAACATCCTTAAATTCGGTTTGAATCCCTTGCGAGCTTATCAATTGATCACGAAAGGTTACGGCGCCTTCCTGAACGTTCAGACCGCCGAATTCCACGGGAGATTCCTTTTTCGTTTCCATCAGATCGTCAATATTCCACTTTCCCTGTTTGTCCCGGACAATGACAATATGTGGTTGTTGGAGATTAATTTCCTTCAGGATGATTTTCCGCTCCAGCAGATAGGGCAGCAGGGCGACACGCACGGTCAATCGCGCCAAGGAGGCAAACTGGTCGCGACCATTCTTCTCCATAACCACAACCTTCTCAAAGGTCAGCGCTGGTGAAAAACCAAAGGAAACATGGCCCGATGCATATTGAATATCCCGGTCCAGCATCTTTTTCGCATAATCCACGATGGTCGGCCGGTAGGCTTCAAGATTTTGGACTTGCTGATAGAAATAAACGAACAGGCCAGACGTTATTATTATAACGGTGACGAGAGTGACGCAGAGAATGAGGGTAATTCTTTTTTTCACCTGACAATTCCCTCGTATGTAATTTGATTAATGAATATACTATCCATTACCCCATCCCCCTCCTGACCTGACCTCCCCCTTGAAGGGGGAGGAGGGATATTTGACTTCCCTCCCCTTCAAGGTTAGTCTCCCTCCCCTTCAAGGGGAGGGTTGGGGTGGGAATGGGGTTTTGGGATTGGACCCTTTGCGAAGGCGTCAGTCTTTGCTGAAGGACATCTCCCCTATGTAACCTTCGGCATGACTCCTGGTATTCTGGGAATTGATGTAAAAACGGACACCATGGGTCGCCCCCAGGGGTTCTCCCCCATGGACATCACGGAAAATGCGTTTGTAGTCTTCGTAAACATTTCTCTTCTCCATGTACCAGTTCCCCAAGTGATCGGTTTTGTTTCGGAGGACAAGGTAGCGTATCTTCTTCAAGAAGGGCTTCGGGCTCCGGGCCGATAGGCCCTTCGGGGCTTCGTTGTCCCAGATATAGGTGAGGATCGGGGTATTGATTTTTTCCGGGAACCCCGTGGCCGGGAAAACCACATAGATTTGCAGGGCCTGATCATCCGTTGCGGATTTGCGGACGTCCCCTCCCTGGGGAAGTTTTGTCGCCCGCCATGTCCAGTTCAGATAGGGATATTCTTTGAGATTAACCCGCACGGGCCTTTCGATACCGAATCCCGAACGGGGATCACTTTTCATCCTGACATAATAGGCATCTCCCGCCCTGACCAGATTTATATTCGGGGTACCGCTGTGCTTCATCAGAGTCCAGCCTTCCGGGACGCCGTTGACCAGCCGGGGTGATCTGTATTTAGCCACCACGACGGATTCTTCCGGGATGGAAAAGAGATCTCCCGCTAAAATAAAAACAATCAGAACGACTAACAACGTTATGGAGAAAAAACGTTTAGCGAACATTTCCCTTGCATTCACATCCGGATTTTGGCGCCGCTTTTACCTCAGACCAAACGGTCACGCAAGACCTTTTTTGTAGACAGCCATGATTTCTGAACGTGTCACCACGGCATCCACCCTGGGGATATGGGCCATAATGTTTTCCCTTCCCCCTTCTTCGCGATCGATGAGGGCGATTACCCGATCGATGACCAGCCCTACCTCCTTTGCCTTTTCTATGGCCGTGATCGTGGAGCCTCCCGTCGTGATGACGTCATCGAGGATCACTACCCGTTCCCCAGCCTGGACACCCCCCTCAAGAGCGCTCTTTGTTCCGTGGTCTTTAACATCTTTCCGAACAATAAAGGCCTTAATGGGTTTTCCCTGCTGATATGAAATCACGGACAGGGCGTTGGCCAGGGCATCCGCACCCAGGGTCAAGCCGCCGGTAGCGGTTACATCGGCGTCGGCAAGCAACTTAAAGAGGATTCCCCCGATGAGGTTCATCCCTTCGGGATCGAGGGTCGTGGGTTTGCAGTTGAAGTAGAAGTTGCTCGTCTTTCCCGAGGCAAGCGTAAAGGGTGGATTATCACGGTATTGAAACGACTTGTCGATAATAATCTCGATGAGGCGGGCTTTCATTTTATCTATCGTCATGGCAGCATCAGTTCTCCTAATTTATTTTCAACAGCTTTTCAACGACCCGTACCGCCTCGACGCCGTCCCGGGCATAAGACGCCCCCATGGATGTCGCATAGGTTTCGGTGACGACGGCGCCGCCAAAAATAAACGGCGTTGCCAAGCCTTCCCGGCGGGCCAGCTCCACAACGTCCTTCATGGCGATCATCGTCGTGGTCATCAGAGCCGACAGTCCGACCACATCGGGTTTACGTTTTTTCATTTGCTCGATGACGGTCTCCGTCGCCACATCCTTCCCCAAGTCAATGACGTCATAGCCGTAGTTTCTCAGCATCAGGGCGACGATGTTTTTCCCGATGTCGTGGATATCGCCCTGGACCGTCGCCAGGAGGATGACCATCTTGCTTGTTCCACGGGACTTAGCGGCCTGGAGCAGTGGCTCCAAATGGGCAAGGCCCTTCTTCATCGCCTCGGCGCTGGCAATCAACTGGGGAAGGAAATAGGTTTTCTGCTCATAAAGCTCCCCCACCTTGAGGATGGCCGGAATCATGAATTCCTCGACAATCCGGGCGGCAGGGAGACCGACGTCGCTTTTCATGAGCCCCGCGATAAGATCAACGATATCATCGCGATTACCGGCGAGGATCGCCTGATGGACCTGTTCGGAAGGGGTAAGGGGTGCTCCCCCGGCTGGTTTCTTCTCAGTTTTCTCCCCATCACGGAAAGATTCAATATAGATCGCCGCCCCCCGGTCTTTTCCCAGGAAGACGTCGGACGCCTTTTTCATTGCCGTCAATTCCAGATTAGCTGGATTGACAATAGCCACCGTCAGCCCCGCAGCCTGGGCCATAGTCAGAAAGGCGGCATTCAACCATTTACGCTCCGGCATCCCGAAGGATACGTTGGAAACTCCCAGCACCGTCCGGCAGCCGAAGGACCGGGAACACCAGGTGACGGTTTTCAACGTCTCGATGGGGGCGTTAGGATTGGCGGCAACGGTCATTACCAGTCCGTCGACGATGATGTCTTCCTTGGTAAAACCATGACGACGCGCTGCTTGATAAACGTTCCGGACAACCTTGCCGCGCCCCGCCGCCGTCTCCGGAATCTCTCCGTCGAGAAGGGGGAGGAGAATGAACATGGCCCCGTATCGCGCCGCCAGGGGCAGGAGTTTCTCCATTTTTTCCCGTTCCCCGGAAATGGAATTGAGGAGGGCCCGTCCCGGATAGAGTCGCAGGGCCGCCTCGATGGTATCCACCTTGGGAGAATCGATCACCAGCGGCAGACCTGTTGTTCCGGCCAGGGCGCCAAGGAGGGATTTCATGGCCAGCGGCTCATCGATGCCGGGGACGCCGACATTAACATCGAGAAGATCCGCCCCCTGCTCTTCCTGCTCCCTGGCCATTTGCCGCACCAGAGAGGTCTTGCCTTCCCGGAGTTCCTGCTGGAGGGCCTTCTTACCCGTGGGATTGATACGCTCGCCGATGACGAACAGGGGCTTGTCGCGATCAAGGATGGCATGTCCCCGGGCGGAACTTACCGCCGCCAGGGATTTTCTGCGCGGCAGCTCCGGGATCGTAGACTCCAGAGCCCGTTTTAGCGCCCCGATGTGATCCGGCGTCGTTCCACAGCACCCGCCCAGGAGATTTACGCCGGCGGCGGCAAAAGGCTTGCTGAAGGCGCCGAAGGCGCGGGCATCCATGTCAAAGGTCGTGGTTATTCCCACCAGGCGGGGTATCCCCGCGTTTGGCTTCGCCGCCAGGGGAACGGTGGCATAGGGCTTCATCGCCTTTACCCATTCCATCATCGCCTCCGGTCCCGCCGAGCAGTTGCAGCCCACGGCGTCGGCCCCGAGACTCTGGAGGGTAATGAGGGCCGTAACCGGGTCCGTGCCGTTCAGGGTCCGTCCATCCGGTTCGTAGGTCATCGTGACGATAGTAAAATAGTCGCCCGTCTCCTTTACCGCCAGAAGAGCCGCCCTTGCTTCCTGGATGTCCATCATGGTCTCGATGACAAAAAGATCCACGCCCCCCGCCACCAGCCCCGCCACCTGTTCCTTGAAAACCGCCACGGCTTCCTCGAAGGGAAGGTCGCCGAAGGGCTCGACAAAACGGCCGGTAGGACCGATATCCCCCGCCACCAGCACCCCGGACCCAACCGCCTGCCGGGAAAGGACGGCCAGTTTGCGGTTTATTTCTTTAACGTCGGTGACGCCGTATTCCGATAATTTCAGGCGGTTGCCGCCAAAAGTGCAGGTATAAACCATATCCGCACCTGCCTCCCCATAATCCCGTTGGACCTCCTGTATAATTTCCGGATTCTCCGTGCACCACCGCTCGGGACAGACGCCGGCAGGCATGCCCCGCTTCTGCAGCTCCGTTCCCGTGGCGCCGTCAAGGATGAGAATCCTTTTCTTGAGTAATGTCTTTATCCTGCCTTTATTCACAGTAATTCTCCTGATCAGACTTTTGATTTACAGACTGTTACGTTTGACAGATTCTCAAAAAGCCTTATTTCGTATCGGTTCGTCATTCCGGTGAAAGCCGGAATCCAGCATTTTCAACATGTTGTGGACACCGGCTCTCGCCGGTGTGACGGGAGTAAGACTTTTTGCGAACCTGCCAAGGTCGCTATGGTCGGGGATTCATATAACATGCCGGGTTCAATTGACAACAAAAAATCCCCACCCTTATCATAATCATGCCCCTATACAGACGAAACGATCCCCGTAACGGCGGTTACAGATTTTTCCGGGACAAGGAGGCAGCTTTCCGTGATATTTACATTTAATCTGTCCATTTGCAGGAGCCGGTGCATAAGCCGCTGATTATCAAGAGTAAAATCGCCATAACCAGCAGAAAAGCGGCTATTCAAAAGCGTTTTCCCCTCCCGCCGGAGGGATTGGCGGAAGTAGCCCATGATCCAGTCAAAACCTGCATCTACAACCTCACTGGCCGTAGCATCCAGGACTACGCCCCGGGTCACATTCCGCCCCCCGATATCGGCCTGGATGGCCTCCATGATAGCCGTTCCCACCGTCGCCCCCATGAGAATTATTTCGCGGGCGTCCTTGAGGAAACGGGCCAGATTCCTGCTTGCAAAGGCGTTCCCCTCCGGCAGACTGATCAGCGCTGGTCCTTCAAGCTCGATCGGCAGGCGCAGGGCGCTTCCCTTCAATTGCAACAGGGGCAGGGCGTCGGCAATATATCCTTCCACTTCCTGCCGTTGCCCGGGGCTGATCCGGGTGGCTTCCTTCCGGTAGCCGAGGCGCCTATAGATCGCAGGACGGGGCAGGGTAACAGGGATGGATTCAAAAAACAATGGGGGCATAAATGTGTCCTTTGTTCAAAGGCGAAAAACGCTCAGGAAATAGGCATGTTTACTGTTCATCATACTGATGCATCCTTATTATCTCAAATTACGGCAATTCTTGCTTTCACCTACCTAAGCAAGCAGAGGGAACACAAAGAAAAACTACGAATTACCAAAAGAAATAAGGTATAATGGCGAATTCAGCGGGCGCGGCAGCGCTCCGGTGAAATGGCATTGTTAACTTTTGCTTTTTTGACTTTCTATGAATTTGTCCACTAATTTACCAAACTCGTTTTCCATGTCAGATCGATCTGCATCGAATTTTTCCAACGCTTTCGCTAATAGTTCAAACTCCTGGTTTTCGGGAATCTTTTGAGTATAAACTAACCTAAAGTACGAAATATCCTTATGGCTCCAGTAGTAAGCAGAACGGATAACGCGCTGGCGGCGGACAGAAAGACTCCGGATAGGTAAGCATTACGTGCATAACGCCAGTGCTTGCGGGGCTGAAGCGTCATGATTTCGCCGGGAAATACGTGTCCGTACCAAGAGCCGGACAGGCGGACGGTCACCGCAGCGGCGCTGTCCAGCCAGCGGCAACGGACGGCATTCATGCCGACACTCAAGACGACAAGATCCAGAGGACGCTCCATGTCTATGACGTGACCCGTTGCCAGACGCCTGGCGCAAAGGGCTTCCAGTTCCCTCAACAAGTCCGGCATATCCGAGATGCAATGATCGTGACCGGTTTCGTCAAGATAGTAAACCTTTTCATCATCACAGCCGTGCAGACGGGGAAGAGGAGCAGTCACAGGCGGCGCTTTCTTACTCATTTCTTTAAAAATAGAACCGTCCCCAATTTTTCACTGACATCGTCTATGCACTTACGTGTGCGATTTTCAGTATAGGGTTTATTGCCTTCCAATCAGTCGTCTCATTCGCCGTATGCCAGAGATCGTAATTTCTCTGAAGGTTCAACCATAATTCAGGAGTAGTATCAAGCGCTCTGGACAACCGCAAGGCAACATCCGTTGTCACAGCGCTGCGTTCGTTCAGTATTTTGGATACGGTTTTTCTCGACAATCTCAGATCCTTCGCAAGATCTGTAACACTGATTCCTGACGGGTCTAAGTAATGAAGCTTGAGAATCGATCCCGGATGAGATGGCGGTCTTTTTCGTGTTCTCATAATAAAAATCCTTTTCTTCGAAAAACAATGGGGCCATGAACATGTCCTTTGGTCAAAGGTACGTTCTGATTTCAAAAGATAGAAAGACAAAGGTTACTCTGCCCTGATAAGGCGAAAACCAAGGAGGCCGCTACGGTTAGCCGGGCTGAAGTAGTCGCGGTTCGCTGACCGGCAGAAACGGGCAATGCTGTTCCAGGAACCGCCACGACGCACGCGCTTCGATCCCGCTGATGATCCTGTCGGATCCGTAAAACTGCCGGCGGAATATAAATGGAACCAGTCCTGCACCCACTCATAGACGTTGCCGTGCATGTCGTACAAGCCCCAGGAATTTGGTGTCTTCTGCCCCACCGGGTGTGTCTTCGCTCCGGAATTGGCCTTTAACCAACCGGCACGTGATAAATCATCATCGCTATTGCCCGCATAAAACCTGGTCGTCGTCATAGCCCGGGCCGCATATTCCCACTGCGCTTCCGTGGGCAAACGGTATCTATCTGTCCTCTCCATACTGTTTAGCTTCTTGATGAAATCTTGTACATCTTCCCAGGACACATTCTCCACGGGGCAGTCGTCGCCGCAACTGGAGAAATGCGAGGGATTGTTCCCTGTCACCCGCTTCCATTGCCCCTGGGTCACCTCAGTTGTCTGCATATAAAAAGGCCGGCTGATTATTACTTGGTGCTGGGGATTCTCATCGCTATCCCGCCCCCTCTCGTCGTGGGGAGAACCCATCATAAAAGTACCGGCGGGAATAAGAACAAACTTCGCGCCAAGTGTAGGGCTGGTGAAGGCGGCTGATCTTTTCTCTTGTGCTATTGAATAAGGTACGAAACAAAACATGGTTAAAGATATGACAAATAAAATTGATGCAAAATTTTTCTTAACCATTTATCAATTTGACAACCTCGTCGCCCATCGCCGCCGTCCCGACGAGAGTTGTCCCTTTCTGGTGGATATCTTTCGTTCTAAAACCGGCGCGAAGAACCTCCTGTACGGCCGCTTCTATGCGGCTGGCTTCTTCTTCCATGGCACAGGAATACCTGAGCATCATGGCCACGGACAGGATTGTCGCCAGGGGATTTGCAAGGTCTTGTCCAGCAATGTCGGGGGCGGAACCGTGGATCGGTTCATACATGCCACCCTTCGCTCCCAGGCTCGCCGAGGGCAGCATGCCGATGGAACCAGTGATCATGGCTGCTTCGTCGCTCAGGATATCACCGAAAAGATTGGTAGTTACGATGACATCAAACTGGGCGGGATTCCAGATCAATTGCATGGCACAGTTGTCCACGTACATATGCCGCAGGTCCACCTCGGGAAAGTCCCGGCTGACCTCCGTGACCACGTCCCGCCAGAGCTGGGTGCTCTCCAGGACGTTGGCCTTATCCACGGAAATGACGCGCTTTTTGCGCTTCATTGCCGTTTCAAAAGCTACGATGGCGATCCGGCGGATTTCCTCCTCCGTATAGACGAGGGTGTTGACACCGATCCGCTGACCATTTTCCACCCGGACGCCCCGGGGCTTGCCAAAGTAAAGATCTCCCGTCAACTCCCGGATGATCATGATGTCGATCCCCCGGATAACCTCCGGTTTCAATGGCGAGGCGTCAACAAGTTCATCAAAGACCCGCACCGGCCGCAGATTTGCAAAAAGTCCCAGCTTCTAAC
>Ga0247842_10003556_pt1 | contig 20718 bp, 25 predicted proteins | sample LaCruzMarch2015__3_FD_192411 | JGI IMG/M metagenome (GOLD analysis project Ga0247842, IMG submission 192411) | Freshwater microbial communities from meromictic Lake La Cruz, Castile-La Mancha, Spain - LaCruzMarch2015_19m | ecosystem: Environmental > Aquatic > Freshwater > Lake | place: Spain...
AGAAATCTTTCCATCTATCATTTATTTTATCAGTTTCATTTTGTCCAAGAGTTAATCCGGCCATTTCCAATCCTCCGTAAAAATCATGCCCTATATCAAAAGATTTTATATCTTCCCCATTTCCTTTTTTAATCCAGGGGGCCATGAAATCAAATCTAGTATTCTCCGCATCTAACAAACATTTTCCTTTTACATCTATTCCAATAAGAAGACAGGGAAAATCTGTAAATTTAATATTTCCATCTGGTTGAATCAAACGCTCACCGTAACATTTCGAATAACATAATGCGCTTCCAACACTCGCAACTAAACATTTGTAAAATTCTTCGTCGTCGATACTTTTAGTTTTATCATTAATTGTAAACCTATGCCCAAAAGTATCATATAAATACGGCTCTCCGCTTTCTTTATTCCGTCTATTTTCCGCAAGAATACTTTGAAGATTTTCATAAGTCGCCCCATGAATTCCAAAATCCGGCCCTGCCTTCATTCCTCGAACAATTTTTTCCCAGCCATGCATTCTTCCAGTTTTCATTTTATCCCCTAACCCGTCGGTTTGACTGAATATTTTCTATCAACGGAATAAGTTCATCGGGAATTGCTAATTTGTCAATGCAACCATCCATTCCAATTTTATCAGCATGTATGCCTTCATAACCCCCGACCCCGATTATTATCGGTTTAGGTTTTACTCTTTTAACTATTTCTTCTATTATCTGTTCACCGCTATAGGTCCTCGGATATTGCGCTTGCCAGTCTTCAATCAATGCAGGTATAATACTATCTGCTCTTCGGTCAAAATTCCTATCAATTAAATAAATGTCAAATCCACCGTCGATTAAATCTAAGGCGCGTTCAACATTATTAGCAGTCTGAATCTGATACCCCCGGTTCATTAGATTCATTATAGCATACTCCATCGTGCTCAGGTGATCATCGACGACCAATATTCTTCCTTTTGGTGTATTTTCTTTTTTCATCTCGTTCCCTCAAACATAAAATCAAATTCCTCATGTCCCTCAACGGGTTGTCTGTCATAAAAAGGATTTTCATAAGCTTCGTCGTTGTTTCTATCAATCCACGCGATGACAAACTCCGGCCTAACCGTAAATTTTCCTTTTTTAGGATGAAAATAAATTAATTCTTTTCGCATGATAGAACCTTTGCTTTTTCCATCGCCACCGCCGTATAAACTTCGCGGAATTTTTACAACCGCAACAGAATCTCCATAATCTTTTCCCGCTCGATAAAGCCCCTCGGCCGATTCAATATCTTTCGGTTGCATCGTCGCAGTTCCGTTAATTTCATCTCCAGAAAAACTCAAGCCCTCTTTCAGAATTGCAACCAAAGAATTTCTAAAACATCTATGTAAGAAAGTTAAATTCGCGTCATCCGATACAATATGTTTTTTGTAATCCTCTCGCGTGCCATAAATTTCTTCGGGCATTTTATTTCTCTCCGGATTTTCTTAACTCCACTAAACTTTTTTCAAGAACCCGTATTGATTCTTCAGCTTTTCTTATTTTTTCTTGTCTTACATTCTCTCTTGTGTCAGCGATTTGGTTTTTTATTTTTCCAGGAACACTTCGCAAATATTTCACAGAATTAATAATTCCTTTTCTTGATAATTCATATAACGCAGAAGCCCCATTTGAAACAAATGGTACGGCCATAATTGCTCCCGCAGAAACAAATGGCATCGCGTCAAATCTGTTGTTCATTACATTATAAAAACTAAAGACACTACTTGCAGCCATTGCTGCTACACCATGTCTCATCTCAGTTAAAAGAAACATAATCCCATCTTCCCCCGTAATCCGTTTATACGTCGGAGCAAAATAAACTCTGCTTATTGTTCTTCCCGTAGCCTTTGCAATATCTTTTGCCTTTCTATATCCTGAAACAACACTATCATAAAAAAATCTTCCAGCAACTTCCCTATTCGTCACATCTAAATTTTCTAATCCTCTTCGCGAGCATAACTCACCATATACTTCCTGTTCAGGAAAACTTCTTTCAGTGAGAGCGTCTATTCTTCTTGGTTCTTCGCTCGTCGGAGAAATTTCTCCCAAAGAATTTTCTAATCTTTCTCTCGGCTGATATGTTTGTCTTTGTGTTTGCATTTTATTCTTCTTCCTCAAATTTTTTTTCTAAACCTTTTTTCACTCTTCTCTCTTCCTCTTCATCCCACTTTTTCATAAATGCCCTAAGATTTTCTTCTGTTGTTGGCGTCATTATCGGTAAATTTGGAAATCGTGGAATACTCTGTTCATCATCAATAAGAATTTTTTTGCTAATTGTCCCCATATGATCTATTCCTAAAAATGGACTAATTATTAAATAATTATCTTCAACTCTTGCTAATTTTCCCGAATAAGTATTATGGCTTCCCGGAACTTCTATAATAACCCATTTACCCACATAATGTTCATTTCTATGTTTGCTTCTTGGATTATAATCCTGAAATGTCATAAACAAATCTACTCCTCCGCATTTTTAAACTTTCCCATTATGTCTTCACTATCAAATTACAACAAAGGCAAAAGATTTATAAACCCCTAGTTAGTGACTAATTTCATGGTAATGGATCAACAACTAGTAAAACGTGTAAAGGATTATTTTAATCTTAATATTTATGAGACGAAAGTCTGGCTTGCATTAATTTCAAAAGGAATGGCATCTGCAGGCGAGATTTCTGAATTATCTAATGTTCCACGTTCAAGAACTTACGACGTTCTCGAGAGTTTGGAAAAACAAGGATTCGTTATACAAAAGATTGGAAAGCCTGTAAAATATCTTGCTGTAAAACCAGAAGTTGTTTTGGAAAAACTAAAAAACAATACTTTGCAAAGAGCAAAAGAAAAAGTTGAAGTTCTTTCAAACATGAAGACAACTCCTGAATACGAAGCTCTGCAAAAACTTCACAGCGAAACAATAACCTCAATAAAACGTGAGGAATTATCTGCATCAATCAAAGGCCGTTCAAATATTTTCAATCATCTGAAAGATGTTCTTGACAGCGCAGAAGAAGAAGTAATAATTTGCACGGACGCGAGAGATTTGGCGGCAAAACCAAAAGTCTTTCAGTCAGCTTTTGAAACTTTGGCGAAAAGAAAAGTTGAGCTAAGATTATTTTTGCGTGGCTCTGAAGAAGAAATTGATTTTGTAATAAAGAAATTCAAAATCCAGCCGATAAAAGTGGTTCTTACCGGAAAATTTTACATCGTCGACAGAAGCCAAACTTTTTTCATTATAACGCACGAATCAGATGAAGAGGAAATCGGAATCTGGCTAAACACAGAATTTTTTTCAACCGTTCTCGCACAGCTTTTCGACATCGCAACTAAAACGAAAAAGAAATAAAGAACGAAAACTAAATAAACAAAAACAACAATAAAATAATATGGTAACAAACCCCTTGTCACGACCGGATATACAAGAATTAGAGCGAGATGCCATGCTTGCAGCCCCCCAGTATAACTGTGTTTGTGGAAATCCAGAAAGCACATCTTTCGAGCAGAGAAGAAAAAGAAACGAAGAAAGAGTGAGTGCCATTGGAGCCGTTCTCTGTCCTAAAGTAAACAGAAGTCCCGAAGCTCTTAAGTCTTGTACACCATATACTAACTGCACTGATTGCCCAAATTATGCAACCTTGCTGGGATTAGGCGTAATAGCTACAAACGATCCAAACCCACTTGAGTAAAATGAAAAAAATAATTTTGGCTGATGATAATGACAGCATAAGAAAAAGTTCTGCCCGTTTAATTACCATTTTACTCCATATTGAAGTCGATACAGTTGAAAACGGAAATCTTCTTGTAGAAAGAGTAAGAACAAATGGAAACGACTACGGTTTAATTATTACTGATGACTCTATGCCTGTAATGAACGGTATTGACGCAACCCGAGAAATAAGAAAATTTAATAAAGATATTCCAATTATAATGAACTCCGGTTCAGATAGACAAGAAGAAGCTCTAAAAGCCGGAGTCACTGAATATGTTCCTAAAGGCTATCCAGAACACCGTATGGACGCAGTTCGAAGATTATATCGCGGAGACTAATTTTTCAAATTTTATACGTTTAGTTCCGTAACGCCCATATCTGCAATCAGCTTAGAATATTTTTCTTTGAAATTTTCAACAAATTCTTTTCCGGTAAAATTTACTTTCTCGCGGGCAAATAAAATCCCTTTTTTCTCAAAAATATTTTTGTGCTCGGCCTTAAACGCCTTCGAAAATTCTGGCAGTTTTACCGACGGCCCGCGCAGAATAATTTCTTTGCGCGGCTTAAATGCTAGATAAACATCCGCGCTTTTCTTATCTTCATAAACAAATTCTTTTTTCTTTATCTCAAAATATTTTTCCATTTTTTCTTCAAGCATATTTGAAAATTTCAGGAGCTTTGTTCCTGCGATGTCGCCTTCCTGTCTATCAGTAGAAATATTTATCTTAAGCGATTCCAACTTGTTTTTCTCACTGTATTTTTCGAAATCGGAAAGACTAAACTCTTTCATAATAAAAAATTCTTCCGACGGGTTTTTCAAAAATTTAGAACATGAATTTTTAAATTTATCAAAAGTCTCATCACTTAAGGCAGCAAGAGCGTTCCTTTCTTTGAAAGTCGGGTCAACAAAAACAATCGGTGATTTCAATTTAGACTCATTCATATCCAAAGAAATTATTTTCTTGTTTTTGTAATGTTGTTCCGGGTCAATTATAACTTTCTCTTTAATCTTAGAAACCTCTTTTATGAATTTCAAAAAACTTCCATAATGTATTATCAACAATTCCAGAGCATAACCAGAAAATCCCTTAATGTAACTCTCCGCGCCGTAGCATTTTTGTGCGTAGCAAAATGTTTTTGCAAGACGTATTTCATCCGCCAGTTTTTTATGCTTCGCAATCTTTTTTCTAACATAAGAAACATGAAAATAACTTAAATCAGCGACGTTAACCGCTTCACGCGGTTTTGAAATATTTCTCACTGGAATAATCTCAAATATAACATTACCCCTCTTAATCATAAAATAATCCCGCGAACCATGAACTTTTTCTGCATTCATTCCAGATAGAATTTTTTCCAAATATCCCGAAATTTCCCAATCCTCATATTTTTTATCAAACCTCACGAAAATATCAACATCATAATTTTTCTTTTTTATAACCGTATCTTTCGCAAAACTTCCGCCGACAAAAACACGGGCAATTAATTTTTTTCCTCTAATTCGTGAACTTAATTCTTCGGTTATTTTTTTAGTCCCCTTTTTTATTTCAAGAATTATACTTTTTTCGGGAGCAATCTCCTTTTTTACCTCTTGAAGAACTTTCTGCGTATTCATGCAAACCAAAAGAAATTTGGATTTATTAAGTTATGTTTTAAGGTCATTTAAATCACCAAATATCGTTTATTTTACCCAGAATTCTTTAATGTAGTCACTTCTAAATAGTATCAAAAGAAAAGATTTAAATAGTCACCATTTTTTGTAAAATCATGAAAAAAGAAATGCAACCGATAAGATTAACTCGCGGAAATTTGGACCATTATCGTTGGGCCGACATATTTGACGATATAAAATATTGTCCTATTGGCCGGAGTAAAGATGGTGTTAATGAAGGAGTTATAGATGCTACACCAATATTTATGAATTCAAAAAATGTTTTTCCAGAAATAAGAGATTCATTATATAATATCTTCCCGGGCTACAGGCATAAAATTATTCCCGAGGGCAATCTCGCAAATAATGATAGATGCTATTTTTACATTTGGGATGTGATTAAAGGCAAACCTTCCATAGATATGGGGGCGGGAAGAGTCAGTAGGCGTTTTTCAGGTTTACCAAGTGATTCGTTTATTCTCGCCGGTAAATTAAATGTTGAATCTCTTCAAGATGCAAGACTGACGCAATATTTGAAAGGTGTAATGAATCACGAGTTTGCTCATGCAGTTTTAGATCATTCATCGCACACCGAAGAAGATCTTTCCTCTGATGAAAGAGACTTGCTGGAGGCAGCAGACGAAGCAAGAGCAGACATAGAAGTTATTTTGCGTGGAGAGGGTGAAAGTATAGCATTCTCTCGCTGTTTAGAAACTGAAGAATTTCAATCAATACTCGGCGGTCGTGAAGAAGTCCTGAAATTAGGAATACCATTTTATTTTCCGGAAGTTATGAAATTGCCCCGGACAAAATTATTGTCTATCGCAAAATATTTAGATAACTTTGGAAAAAATCGTTTATCAAAAAATCATTCTGTTAACAGGCCTAATCTTGGCCAGAATTTAATTGTTTCTCCAGCATTTTAACTTTTGTTGATTCAAACTTTTTTATTCAGAAGAATTCTCTTTCCTATTTTCACCAACAACAATTATTTCATTTACGTTTTTATCTTTCTTTTTTCTTCCTTTCCGCTTAACTGCAACTTTTTCCTCATCGTTCGTTCCCTTAAAAATTTCTCTCTTTCCTTTTTCATCCAAAATGCTGTCGATGCTCGAGGTTAAATCAATTATATATTTTCCCTCCGAGAGTTTTATAACGAACGGTTTTTCTTTTCTGAAAACTTTTCCGACGTCAATTTCAAAATGTCCCGGCTTTATTACTCGTATGGATTCAATATCAAGAACGACCGGCTCCTCGTCTTGAGGCATTTCCACAATTTCCCTTATGTCCTTTTCAATCTGGTTTTTTTCTTTTTCCCCGAGATTTATAATTTCTATAGATTCTTCAGTCCTTGCCGACTGCATCTGTTCAAGTCTTTCCGGCCGTATGTAAAGAAAAAAATGAGCCCCACAACTGCATCCCTCTAAGATTTCCCTGCTCGCATTGGGATAAATTTTTCCGCAGTGTACGCATTGGTGTGGCATGTCGAAATGTGACTAACTTTTAAGACCAATAACATGTTTCGACATGCCATTGGCATTTTCAGTTTGTGAAATTTATTTGTTCCATAGCAGAGCTCACAATACCATCGGCATGTTGAGATACTATTTAACAGACAATAATAAACAAAAACCTCTCGAATTAATAAATCTTGCTAAAAACAGAGCTGTTAAGTTAAAGTCATCATCTTTAGATATATTTTTCAACTTATTAAATTTAGGAGAGAAAATACTGCCTCCTTCAACTCAATTTAAATGAAATAAACTGAACGATAACTTAATAAATATTAGAAATCTTTTTTAAATATGAAAATAAAAACTTCTTTAACAAACGAAAATCTTTCGCTAATGAATGAAGGCCAGAAAAAAATAGTTTTAAAACAATGGCAAAAACATCAACATGAAACTCATGAAGTTGATTATGATGTAAGTGGTGAAGGAGATTTTTTAAAGGGATTTATTGTTAGGAAAGGTGTTTGGGACCCTTTTTTAGCATCTGGTAGATATCATGCAAGATATTTGTTTTTTCATAATGAATTATTTTTAAATAAAACTGCTATTGAAATTGGCTCTGGTACAGGATTAATGTCAATTATTATGGCAAAATACGGAGCTAAAAAAGTTATAGCAAGTGATATTTCTCCTCTTGCTTGTGAAAATACCTTAGATAATACAAAAAAGTTTGGACTTAATAAAAAAATTCAAGTTGTTCAAGGGGATTTATTTGAAAATGTTAAAGAAAATGCAGATTTAATTACATGGATGATCCCATTTTTTCCAGGAACAACCCAAAAAGGAGATACAATTTCTGCGAGTATGATAATGCCTCCAGAACTGTTTGAGAAATTTTTAATTGAAGCAAAAAAATATCTAAAGCCTAAAGGCATTATTTTAATTCCATCATTTAGTTTAGGTGGAGAACTAACTGACCCCATGAAAGTAGCACCAAAACTTGGTTATAAAGTCAAAAGAACATGGACCCATAATTCAATAAACGGAATTCAACAAGGACTATTATACATGGATGAACTAAGTTTAAATTAATGAGTTAAATTAAAAAAATAAGCAAAAAACGCGCATCTTTGTACCAAGTTCTTACTTCTGATTAAGATTCTAATGAATTAACAAAGTGATGGTTACTTTACAGCTCACTAAAAACAAGGGTTAATAAACTAAGAGGGGTTAAATAGTATATTGAAGATGGGCAAGGTATTACACACAATTAATGCGATTCTGATTATTTTATTCTTAATAAGTTCAGTTATACTAATTAAAACTGGATTTCTTCTAAAGTTCGATGAGACCAACATTCAAGTTACAAACATATATCTGTGGTTTGTTATTGTATCCTGCTTGATTTATGGATTGTTTATTTTGATTTCATTCTTTAAAACAGATATAGAAAATATTTATTATGCCATTTCATCATCAATAAACATATTTATTGCCCTCGCCGGTATTATTTCTTCAATATTGGTTTTTACAACAATAGAATTATCTAAAAGAGGATTAATTGAAAGTGGTTTATCCCCGTCTGGTTTTTTCTGGGGCATATTATCGGAAGGCTCTTCACTTCTATTTTTATTGTCATTTCCTTTTGTATTTTTAATTTCGTTTATAATATTCCTTGTGGGCTTTTTTAAAAATTGGAATAAGTAAGTTTCGAGTTTGTCAAAAAACTATTTAAATCCCAATTTCCTAATCAAAGAATGGTACAAGCAGTTTACAATCTCGCGTTCACGCAATTTCTCGGTCTTCCGTACATTGTTTATGGCGGAATCTTCGCATTTATTTTACTGATTGCGACCGCGGTCGCCGGTGCTTTAGTAATGAAAGGAAAATTAAAAATTAAAAATCATAAAATTTTAGCTATAATCACAATAATTTTTGCAACTCTTCACGGCCTTCTCGGTTTTTTATCTTTCTTATAACAAGCCTACCTATAACCTAAAATTCCTTTTTCTTCACCCCAACAGTAAAAGGCAGAGGTATAATGTGCGACGACATTCTTTCTTGACGCCCATATTTTGTCCAAAAATAAATTCCGGAGATTATGTAAAAAAGCCAGTGAATTACATAACTATAAACAAATCCATATTCGACTTTTAAAATTAATACGGGGAAAACCACGGAAGACAGAATCGACGCTATCGTAAAAAATAAACCAAAGAATTTTCCCTGGTCTATTAAAAGATAAACATGCCCGAGCCCAAAAATAATTGCAAATAAAATAACAATTTGATAAAGAGGCAACCCCAAATCATAAAGCCAGATGGCCAGCAAAGCGATTAATATTTGCTGATAGAGAATTTCAAAGCTCTTCGACGCAAGGAATCTATAATCGTGTTTTATGAAAGCCACTTTAGAATATTTATCCAAAAATTTGATTGGCCTCGGAAGTCTTCTGATGACCGCGTACGCAAGAACATTTATTATGAACGTAACCGGAATAAGAATAAAAGGAATTATCGCAAGGCTGAAATTTACCAACGGAAAAAGGTCATTATAAAAAATAAACATTAATCCTATTGAAACTGCAAGGAAGTAGGCGCTGACAAAATAATATCTTTTAAAATAATCAATTCCGATTTTTTCCAGGCCATACGCCCCGCCCCAAATAAGAAACCAAAGAAAAAACCATTCAATCAATCGTAAAAATAATTCAACTAGCATCGCCAATGAAAGCTGTTAAACTATATAAATTTTAGCAGCCATAACTATTCAATCAAATCTCTTTTGGCGTCGAAAACATCTTCCTTCTGAAATTCAATCGGCCTATCCTTCCCATTTTTATATGTCGCCTTAACAACACCTGACCTAAAAATTCCCAATTTTCTCAGCCAAGATGTTTTCTCAACGGGATTTTCGACTTTTGCATCTTTGTCAGTTTTCTTCACTTCTTTTTCCATACTAAATCAATTTCATTTAAATTTATAAACCTATTTTTTAACTCGAAAAGTTTATAATTGTCTAGCCGACCTATTTTTATGAACAATTCTTCACAAGGAACTAATCCCAGACATTTGGCCGATATGATATGGTATTTAACATTCAATTTTGGGAGAGATAATCCCGAATCTTTTATTCCAGAAGAAGCAATAATCGACGGGGATATGCTCTGGAATTGCAGTGCGGGTGAGTTAGTATACAAAATTGATGAAAATCCTCATGAAAGAACTCCTCGGAAAAGATTCACAAGACTTCACGTTTATTTGGATTTGGAAACTTTTTCAGCAAGAGTTTTTATTGGGGGGCGAGGTTACGATAGAGGAAACTTGGTTTTTCATTATTGCTCACGAGATGATATGTTGCCAGAATCAGAAATGGAAAATGGCGCTTGGGAACAAAGGTTGCGCGAAGAGTATAAACGAAAAATTCAAAGACCTGGTTCGCTTACTACCCCCTCAGAATTAAGTTTATAATTTTTATGTCGTCAGTTTTATAAACTATAATCCCCCTTAAAATTCATGACAATAAAAATAGATTACAAAAAATGTTGCTGGAAAGACGGAAAATGTTCTTCTTGTACCTGCGGCGGAAAATGCAATGGTTGCGTAGAAGTCTGCCCAGTTCAAGCTTTGACAAGAGAAAAACGAGTTGAGTTCGATGAGAGCAAATGTATAAGTTGTGGCGCTTGCGTCGAGGCCTGTAAACACGGCGCGATAAAATTAATTTGATTTTTCTAATTATTTTCAACCAGATTCAAACCATATAAAATCTTATAAACTTTTGATTTTAATCAAAAAAATGGAAACTCAAGAAGTATCGCCCTCGGAACTAATAGTCTCTCCAGATTTTAAGTTTAATTTACCGATCCTTGACGCATTTTTCACAATTCATTCTCAAGGGCTTTATCAAAATTTACCTCCGGCAATTGCAGTTCGGCATAATTATCCCGACAGAGTTATAGATGCGCTCGGGAGCGCTTTAAGAAAAAGATATGAATATGATTTTAGTCTTTCAAAATTATTCGATTTGCCAGAAAATTATTTACCGGATCCAGAAACTATTCTAACGACGGGAGACTTGGCGGACTTAGCTGTAACTCATAAACGAAATAATAGTTTTGGAGGGATAATGTATAGTGCCTTTGGGAAGCAAATTTTAATAGCCCATAGTATTGTTCTTGAAACTGCTCAGTCTTCTCCATTTTATCTTTTAAATAATGAACCTCTTGCGATTTCAGCATCGCTGGCCAAAGCCCCGGTTATAATTAATATCTTAGAAAATGATTCAGATATTTCTGATGCAAGAAGGATGAGTCAGAGAGGTGCAGCTCAAGGATTTAATTCACCAAATAACTCTTTATCCGACCTCGTTTGCTCTTTTGAGCATAACCTTGTAAACTCACTTTTAGATCCATTTAAACGAAATCGTAAATGCAAAACTATTCAAGATGTTGCCGAGGAATTAATGGAATCCGGAAAATTGCCGGAGTATATGTTTTTAGAAGCTTTTCATCCAAAGAAAATCAAAGCTTAATTTTTAAAAAACTAAACTATATAATTAATAATTCTCATCCAAAACTTCATAATATGATTGCGGATGCTTACACGCCGGGCAAGATTCAGGTGCTTCTTTGCCCTCGTGAACATAACCGCAGTTTCTGCATTTCCATTTCACAACTTTATCTTTCTTGAAAACTTTTTTATTTTTTACATTTTCTAAAAGTTTTCTATATCGCGCTTCATGTTTCTCTTCAACCTCGCCGATTTCTTTAAATGAATCTGCAATTTCCTTAAATCCTTCTGCGCGCGCAACTTTTTCAAACTCCGGATAAAGCGCGCCCCATTCTTCTTTTTCTCCATTCGCCGCGGCCAAAAGATTTTCTTCCGTCTTTCCAATTTTTCCGGCCGGATATGTCGCTGTAATTTCAACCATTCTCCCTTCTAAGTACTGAAAGAAAATTTTCGCATGCTCTTTTTCATTGTCTGCAGTTTCCAAAAAAATCGCAGAAATTTGTTCAAACCCTTCTTTTTTAGCAATAGACGCAAAAAAAGTATATCGATTTCTTGCTTGAGATTCTCCAGCGAACGCCTTCAAAAGATTTTTTTCTGTCTCACTTCCTTTTATGCTCTTCATAAAAAAATAAATTTTCAAGAGTTTATAAGTTTTTAGTTTTTTATCTTTTGACTCAAAGAGTTATATGCTCCGCGCCGGACTTCGTCACTACTCGCAACCCCGCTCAGAACTCTTAGCAAAATTTCTTCTTCGCGAAATTGCTCGGCTCCGCCTCGAGAAAAAAAGAGTTAGGTGCCGAAAAATAAATTATTGTTTGCAGATTTTTTGTTTTATTGTGTTTTAAAAATATTTTTCTTAATCTGAACCTAACCTGGTCAGGTATATTATTTCTCAGCACTTTTTCTTAGCGAGATTTCTGAGCCCCGAAGAAATAGAGCAAGTGAGCGAAGCGAACCCAATTATTATGCGAGCGAAGCGAGCGCAAAGATGTTTTCTCCACATGAGAAAAATATTTATCTCATCACAGTTAAATTTATATAATAAAATTTCTCCCGCAAGTCATGATCGAAAAAGTTAGAAAAAATTTTTACAGATTATGCAAAGGCAAAAATTTTTCTTGGGTACCTCATGTTGAATCAACAGTAAAATATGCATTGCAACTAGCTAAGCAGTTTGGAGCCGACGAAGAAGTTGTTGAAATTTCTGCTTGGTTGCACGACATCAGAAAGATGAGGGGCTCTGGAGAAAAACATCATGTTTACGGCGCTAAAGATGCAGCCAAACTATTGAGAGAAATAGGTTACAATCCTGATGTGATTGAGAAAGTAAGAAGATGCATTCTAACCCATTCCACTGATAAAAAATATCCTCCAAAATCCTTGGAAGAAAAAATCTTAGCGAGTGCGGACGCTCTTTCGCATTTTGACAGTTTTCCGTCGATGGTAGAGTCTGCTTATAGGCATGCTGAACCTGACGGAGTAAATGAATGGCTTCTGGAAAAATATGCTCAAACATACGAAAAAATGATGCCCTATGCAAGAAGAATGGCCAGACCAAAATATAATGCCATAAAACTACTTCTTAGAAAAAGATAATTTTTTCTTTTAAAATATTTCTTTTCCAAAAATTTCCCCGTCCTTAACCTAATTCGTTCGTTCCATTATCTCTCAGTATATATTTCTTCAATGCAAATTTTTATAAACCCTATTCAGATAAAAAACTAATGTCAAAAACACTTCCAACAATAACTGCCGATATATTTCCTCCACAGGCATCAGAAGACAAAATTACTCCTCGAGCCGGTGAAACCTATACCTGTCCTCTTGATGGAACAGAAAATCCCTTCGTCGAAATGCACGACAGAAATTTAAAATGTCAAGAACTCTCGGACTGAAATCCGTAGCGTGTCGAGTTCTTGAGCATGCTCAAGAATTGTTTTTACTTTCTCACGAAATAAAGCAAAGAGTTTTCATAAAAACAATTCTTAACATATAAATGTTCTCGATGCGGATTCAAATTCATCGCAAGTCCAAACAGACATTTAGATGAAGGATATTACCGACATAAGGCAAGAGAATATCAACGACAATCGAGACCATTCGATTAGTTTTTTATTCAGTTCTCTAATTTTTCCTTACTACTTAAGCAAAACTTCAATCTTCTTTGGATTTCTCTTGATTTCTTTAACGACGTTCGCTGGCCCTATAACTGTCAAAGCATTTCTCTGTCCAATTAAAACTCTCGCCATTCCGTTTTTGAATTTCGCTCCGAAACCTTCTTCTTTATTTTCCAGAACAGCAAGCTCAATTCCTTTAAACCCTTTGACATGTCCAATCAACGCCATCGTGTCCTCAATCAATCGGCTTTCCTCTTCCGACTTAAGTTGCCCCTGCAAAACAATTACCTTCCCCGCCAAAACCAAATTCAGAATCTTTTTTATTCTCTCCGCTGAACCAAGCTCCGCAATTTCTCCGTATGGCATCAAGCTCAAGCTAAATTTCTCTTTCATTTTCACCTCATTTTACTTTTTTCACTAATTTAAATAGTGACTCATAAAACTCTTCCATATTTGTTCCATCTTTAACACTAATTCCGATAACATCATATTCCGGAAACGCCGCCTCAACTTTTCTAAGATCAGATTTTCTTAAATCTATTTTATTCGCCGCAATTAAAACCGGAACATTTCTCGCGGCCAAATTTCCTATAATTGTAATATTAACCTGTGAGTACGGATTCTGTGATGAATCTAAAACAACGACGACCGCGTCCATGTCATCAAGCCATTTTATCGCTTCAATAACTCCATGCGTCGCTTCCTTCGCCCGTTTTTGCGCCTCACTTTTTCCCATTCCAAATTTCAAAAAATCTTCATAATCAATTTTCGTCGCGATTCCCGGCGTATCAACAAGTTTAAAATTTAATTCCTTTGATCCTTTCTTAATTATAACCTCTTCTTTAAACTGAACGGTTCTAGTTTCATGCGGAATATTACTTGCTTTTCCAAGATCCTCTCCCAACCAGTCTTCGCATATTCTATTCGCCAAACTAGTTTTTCCAGCATTCGGCGGACCGTAAAAGCCCAACTTTATTTTTTTCTTTCCTTTGAAAAGTTTCGAAAAAATCTTTTTTGTAAAGCTAAATATTCCCATTTTATTCTCTCTTATTTAAATCGTGGAGGCGGACCCCTTTTTAATACTTTTCCATTCATGCCTCTCGGCCCACTGCTAAATCCTGGTCTGCCCAATCCTCTCGGAGGCATCGACGGTGAAGCCTGCATTTTCTGAGTTACCTGAACAGAACTTCCCGCTTTTTTAAACGCGTAATTTATCTGTGATGATTTCCAGCCGTTCGCTTTTAATTTTTCAACGATTTGTTTTTTGTCAAGTCTTTGTCTTTGCGCGTTCTCAATAAAATTAATTAAATTTCTCAAATCAGTTTTATTTTTGAATAAAAAATCTTCATATTTATTTTTATACCACCAGTAAAATAATCCTCCCAAAACCAAAATTCCCAAAATAGCAAGGATAATTACAATAATTGTCCAATTTATAGGATTTGGTTTTTTACAATCTTCTGGACAATTAGTTTCATCCTCTCCATCATCACAAACTCCATTGTTGTTGCAAGCGCTCAAAACCGGGAGCAGCTCATATTTTGGAGAAACAAACACATGCAAATTTTCCGGAAGCACTGACTGATTTTTTATAAGGAACGAAACATCCTCGCTGTCAAGATTGTTATACTTGATAGAATAAAATTCCGCGTCGCCTATTTTTTGTTTACTCTGTCCATATGCTTTATCACAAAAGTCAACAAGGTTAGCATCTTCGTCGATAAACAGATAACTATCATAACTTATTGAAGAACTCTTTTTAGAAATCTTTAAATTGTAAACGCTGATTAGCTCGTCTGAACTTCCGTTGTAATCTGCAGAAATTATTCTATAATCTCCACCATAAACTATTTTTTCATCATTCCATTTTACAATTCTTTGATTGACATCTTCCGACGGAGTTCCAGAAAAAACTGCCGAAAGTAATTCTCCGTTTGCATTATCATCCGTCACACTATAACTGATTTGTCCGTCGGTAATGCTAATTCGGGGAACTTTGAAATCTTTCAGTATGTAATATAATCTTATGAATTCCGCATCGTCAGATTTACTCGCGGCATTGCTAAGCTCACTCTTGTAAGTTGCTAACTTATTCTTTATTCCGTCGCTGTCTATCGAACTCAAAATATAATTTTTATAACACGAAGAAATTTTTTCATCTTTCAAATCATTATTCAATCCGTCTAAAGTTTGCTCTCTTTCTGTCAGCATCGATGTTGTCAGCTCTTTTGGAGCGATAGCGGTTATCTCAAAACTTCCGGCATCATATTCTTTTCCATTGCTGTCAACAAGAACAATTCCGAGTTCATATTTTCCGGTTTTAGTAAATGTATGGGTTATCTTTCCGTTTGATGTTTCTTCCGTCGACGTATTATCTCCGAAATTCCATTTAAACGTCGTTATATTTCTTTCTGCCGTATTATACTCTGCTGTAAATTCCGTCGCAATTGTAGCGATTGCCGTGCCAGGCGTCACATTGTTCACGGCCGAAAATGTTTCAACATTTATTTTATCCTTAAATATTTCTTTATTCCCCAACTTAAATGAAACATCATATTTTCCTTTGTTACCCGGAACTGCAACATTCGCAGGGTCAATATTAATTATCGCGAAACCGCCGGTGCTCACCATCGGTGGAATTTTTTTAAGAGAATAAATCTGATAATCGTTAGCTCTTCCGCTTCCCGACTGATAATCAACATATGCATTTCTTATTTTTATATTTTGATTCACGTTTGATTTTATTTTAATCGGAATAATGCACGGACTCTTGCTGCAATCTCCAAAATAAATATCCCGAACATAAGCGCTGATATAATCTTCCCACGCAACCGCCTCGCCGTTTACTAGTCTATTAGAAGAATTCACATTTATCTCGCCAGGAGTTGCAAACTTTTTCGATTGCGCATATATTTTATAATTTGTGTCAAATCCTTTATTCTCATCCAAAGTCCATCCGTAAAATCCGCAAGCCCTTAACGGAAATGATTCTCCGACGATTCTGTAGTCCGTATCTCCTGCGCTGTAAATACAAACATAATGCGATTTCTTTTCTGTGTTAACATAATTTACAACACATCCAGTTTCGCCCTCACTTTCAATTCCGCTTAAGTCCAAATTACAGGAAGCTTTCGGCTGATCTCCGAAGCTGTCATAAACACTCATAACAATATTTGGATTTCCAGAACCTTTTTTAACATACGCCCCAATTTCGAATGCCGGCGCAATACTCAAATTAATTATTTCACAATATGCGTCTTTCCCGATAGAAAAATCTCTTGAGTAATGTCCTAAATCATTTGTGCCGCATCCATAATTTTTTCCAGCATCGCAACTTTCGTTCGATTTTTTTGTGCTGACAACTTCAACTTTATCATCATTCAAAACATCAATTTCGAACGGACTCGCGCAGCTTTCTGGCGCATTACTTTCAACTACAAATCTAAATCCGCTTAAACCGGAAACATCTCTTCCAACAACCATCATACCGACGTATTTTTCACTTCCCGGAGTCATCGAAAAACTTTTTTCTGCCGCTCCACTTCCGGTCTCAGGAATGTAAGAAGTTCGGCAGCTTATCGGAGTGCAATTATAACTCACTGAAGAATCTCTCAAAACGCCAACCAAATCAGTGTAGCTAATATTTTTCTGACCGTATCCGCTGTAATCCGCTCTTACCTCACGCCCGCCGTCGGCGCATTTCAAACTCAAATTTATCCAGCCCTTTAATGTATCATTCGCTTGATAATTAGTCATGATTTCATGAGAAGAACTTCCAATTTTTATTTCTTCAGCGCCGCAATTAAATGTTCCGTTCCATGTTCCTCCGCCGATGCTGATTTCTGCTGACTTAATTTTCGTTCCTCCTTTTCTTTCTACTTCAAAATAATATTTTCCTGCATCCAATTGTAAATCCCAATAATTGTGCGGGCTGTTATAAGATTTCAATAACGTTCCGTCTTTATATAAACTGAAATTTGTAGCGCGATAATCTATGGAATATTTTCCCGCTTGCGCTCTTACGGGCTCGCCGATTTTCGCCGTCGATATTTTTCCTCCATTCAGATAACTTCTCCAATAAGCCGGACTCAAATCACCCTCTTTGCAGCACAATTTATATGCGAACGTTGAAGAAGAATTCATCGACATGTGCGCGTCTGATTGTTTATCCAAAGCCAAAACAAATGTTTCATCGCTCGCGCAATTTCCTTTTACTCCCCGGCAAATCAAATCCCCATAACAAATAATCCGGTAAGTTGCATTATTCTCTGCGTTTAATTTTGTATAATTTTTTGAAGGACTATAAAATTCTGCATGCGCATTAACATCTCCAGTCAAAACCAAAACGCTGTTGTTTCCATCACAGACATGCGGTCCGGGATTCGTGTTTGTAAAAGTGTAATTAAAAATATTATCATATTTTACTTTTATTCCATAATCAGAACTAAATATTCCTCCATGCGCGTTGCTGTTTTTTTCCAATCGCAATATAATCTGGCTGTTGTCCTCGCTGCTCGCATTTCCAGTTATTTTAGCTATATTGGTTAGATATAATCCTATAATCATCAAAGCGAACATAAATAAGACGAACGCCCAACTCTTTTTTGCCATTGATTCATCGAAGAAAAACCGATTTATAAATATTTCTTATGTCGAGAATTTAGAAAAATTAATTACAGATATTCAGAATAAAAATCAAGCAATTCCTAACAGGTCAAATAAATAAATGAGAAACCTTTTGAACAAGTCAAACTATTTCCTGTCGTGCTGACGCCCAAACATTGCGCTCCCTGTCTGTCCGCTCTCATTCTCAAAAATCCTTCCCATGAGCCCGATTTAGTCCCTAGAGAATCTAGTAATGTCTTCTCGTCAGAGCCTTTACCACAAATACATGAACCTGTAATCCTGAAAGATTTCAAACTATCCGCGCTTACAATCGGAACATTCTTGTTTATTGTATCCGAAATTCTCCAATGGCAGGAACTCACACTTAAATTGTTGCTTATTCTTTGTAGACTAAAACCATTAAGAATATCCTGAAGACTATAAGTCGTCCCATTAATCACAACACTAATTTGTCCCGCAGCATGAGAACCCTGATTAACATCAGCAATTCCCGTCGCATAAACGCCGACGACCGCAACAATAATTAGAACCGCAGCAAGAAAACTATAAGCTGCTTTATCCGAAATATTCACCTCAAATTTTGCACCCATCTTATTTTCTTCAGGAAAAAATAGTATTTATACTTTTTGGTGATAAAATTTTTTGGGAGTTTAAAAAATTTAAAAATAAATTTACCGAAGAATGAACTAATCTGTTTTTTCAGCCCAGTCTTTAGCAATTACTTCAGCTTGTTTTAGAACGGTGTCCGTTGCTAATTTTTGTTTATCTGGCGGATAACCATATTTACTTAAAATTCTTTTTACTTTAACTCTTAGTGCTGCTTGAATATTCTCTCTTAGAGTCCAATCAATTGTAACATTCTGTCTTAATGTTTCAAATATTTCTCGGGCAATTGCTCTTAAGTTTTCGTCACCCAAAACCTTAACCGCGGAATCATTTACATATAAAGCATCATAAAACGCAACTTCATCTTCGGTTAAACCAAGACTTTTTCCGATGTCTTTATCTTTTTTTATTGTTCTTGCTAAGTTGATTAACTCTTCAATAACCTGGGCAGCCTCGATTGCTTTGTTGGTATAATTCTTTATTGTTTTTTCTAAGAGTTCTGCAAACGATCTTCCCTTTACAACATTCTTTCTAGATATTAATTTTATTTCTTCGTTAAGAAGTTTTTTTAATGCCTCATAAGCCAAATTTTTTTGAGGTATATCTTTTACTTCTGCTAGAAATTCCTCGGATAAAATTCCGAAATTTGGTTTATTCGAACCAACTGATTCAAATATATCGATTACTCTATCAGAAACAACTGACTTCGAAACTATTTGTTTTATTGCCGATTCTAACTCCTCTTTTTGTTGTATCTTCGTTAAAGTTAGTTTAGTCATCTTAGCTTTGACCATCTGAAAGAATCCAACCTCATCTTGAATGGCAATTACTCTTTCATTTGGAACAGCTAGCGCGTAACTTTCTAATAATTTTTTACAATGTTTCAAGAAAGTTTCTTTTCCTTCTTTTTGTTTTAAAATATGTTCTATAGCATCGGGAACTAAAGGCATAACCTCTTTCAAAGACCTCTTTAACTTTTCCCGATAACTAAATCCGTGTAAAAGATCTCTTATGACTTCGCACTCAGAAAGAGTTAGTTTAACTGCTTCCTCTTGATCTAAAACTGGTTTGCCTTCTCCGCCGCTTTCAGTATAATCTGCAACTGCTTTTTTTAATTCGTAAGCAATTCCTAAATAATCGACGATTAAACCGCCTTTTTTGTCTTTGAAAACTCTATTTACTCTGGCAATCGCTTGCATTAAACCATGTCCTTGCATTGGTTTATCAATATACATCGTATGCAAACAAGGAACATCAAAACCAGTAAGCCACATATCACGAACAATTGCTATCTTTATCGGACTTTCTGGATTTTTGAATGTTTCTCCAATTTCTTTTCTTTTTTTCTTACCTCTTATGTGTTCTTGCCAATTTTTCGGATCTGTTGCAGAACCCGTCATAATCACTTTAATTTTTCCCTTTTCGTCGTCTTTATTATACCAATCTGGTCTTAACTTTATTATTTCATTATGCAAATCAACACAAATCCTTCTCGACATACAAACGATCATCGCCTTTCCTTCTAGTTTGCTTTCTCTTTCTTCAAAGTGTTTAACAATATCTTTTGCAAGTCGTTTTATTCTTTCCTCACTTCCAACAACTGCTTCCATTCTCGCCCATCTGCTTTTTAATTTTTCTTTTGCAGTTTGCTCTTCTTTTTCAGTAACCTCTTCAAAGTTAGGATCAATCTTCAATCTTTCTTCTGGTTTTAATTCTAACTTTGCTAATCTACTTTCAAAATAAATTCCGACAGTTGTTTTATCTTCTATCGATTGTTTTATATCATAGATATCAACATATTTTCCAAATACAGCGAGAGTGTTTCTATCTTTTTTCTCAATTGGAGTTCCAGTAAACCCGATAAATGAAGCGTTTGGTAAAGCGTCTCGCATATGCTTTGCAAATCCGTCAATGAAATCATACTGGCTTCTATGAGCTTCATCAGCAATGACAATTATATTTCTTCGTTTAGATAATAAAGGATATTTTTCTCCTCGAACATCGGGAAAAAACTTTTGAATTGTGGTGAAAAC
>Ga0247842_10003561_pt1 | contig 20694 bp, 16 predicted proteins | sample LaCruzMarch2015__3_FD_192411 | JGI IMG/M metagenome (GOLD analysis project Ga0247842, IMG submission 192411) | Freshwater microbial communities from meromictic Lake La Cruz, Castile-La Mancha, Spain - LaCruzMarch2015_19m | ecosystem: Environmental > Aquatic > Freshwater > Lake | place: Spain...
GCCTTAAGCATAGAACTATGTTAAGCAGTTGATTGTATTTAAGGATATTGGCGCAACGGGTGGGGTACGATTCATCCCCGGCCTAAAGACCGGGGCGTTCTCTACCCCTACACCCCACGCCTGTAATCGGCAGCATTCCTTAAGCGCCTCCTGATCCCGGCCCGCCTGGCGAGCGACGCCGCAGCCCCGGACGGCCCGGCCCAGAACGGCGAACGGGGAGACGCAGCCGGGACCCCGCCAACGATGCTGCTCGCAGGCTGCAGGGCGCTGCTTCCGGTCGCTTTGCAAGAATTGCCAAGCCGGACAATGGTCCCGAACCTTTGTTAAAGAGCCGTCTCTGTGCGTCCTCTGTGCGCTCTGTGCCTCTGTGGTGGGATCGTTAGTTGTTCGGTTATAATTATCAGCTAATAGTATTAGCAAACTGCCATCGTTTCCCAAAATCCCGCGCCCGGAAAAGCGCCCCGCCCGAGCGCGCGCATGCGGGCCGAAACTAAACAGTAAAATAATTCTCAGCCCAAGGGTTAAGCACGTGAACTACCTCGTCATGTTGGGCACGGCCTGCAAGAGTGGTCCGCAACTTTCCTGAAAGCACTTCATGATACCGGCCCGTTCGGTCTCTTGCCCACGAAGAGACTGTCGCTTGCTTTTCGGCTCGTCGATCTCCAAATAACTCTGAAGGAAGCTTAATATGCAAACATCTCACGTCGCTCGCGGGCACAGCCGGACGCGCTCGCCTCCGCCCCACGCGTGCGCGGACGTCTGGGCAGATGGTCTCAGGAAAAATGAAAACCTGAGGTTCGTTTTCAGTCAAATCTATAAACCCGAAATGACCAGCATCCCCTATGGACATAATGAGCATAGCCTTCTACGTCATCGTATTCGCCCTGGCCTTCATGATCGCTCGCATCATCATTAGGATCATGCGCGGCTACTAGGTGAGGCACAAAGGTCGGCGGAAGATTTAGCGACAGGCTTAATATTTGTGGATTACTAACCCGTAGCCATGTTTCCCCAGGTCTTAGCCACAGTTGGTGGCTCAGGAACGCGTTTGTATCCGCTTACTTTAGACCAGCCCAAGCCTTTGGTAGAATTATGCGACACCGCCATCATCGCCAATCTCTTCCGGGTCTTAGCCAGTCAGGGATGCAGAAGGTTCATCCTGGGCAGCAAGGGTGCCAGCAACACCCTCAACCTGAGCAATTACTTCAAGGCCGGCGAGGGCTTCTTCAAGCGCCTGGGCATCACCGACCACCAGGACTTCAGCTACCAGCCCCTCTACGACGACAAGGGAAGCGCGGACTCCCTGCGCTATTGTATGAACTACTTCGACATCAACGACGACCTGCTGGTGGTCTCGGGCGACAACCTCATCGACATCGACCTCGCAAGCTTTGTCGAGTTTCATAGGAAGCACAAGCCCTTGCTCACCGTGGCCCTCAAAGAGCTGGGGCCGGAGGAGAATGTCTCCCAGTACGGTGTGGCCCGTGTGGACGATGATATGCGCATACAGGGGTTCGTGGAAAAGCCGAAAGCAGGAAGCGAGCCCAGCCGCATGATTAACACCGCCTTCTACCTCTTCTCGCCCCAGATTCGCGAGGTTCTGGCCGAGATGGATGACAAGGCCCGCGATATCGGGGGCGACCTGATACCCTATTTGACGGAGAACGGCTATCCCGTTTACGGCTTTCCCATCACAGGCTACTGGATCGATATCGGCACCCCGGAGCGATTGCATCAGGCGGCCATGGACTGCCTCTCCGGCGCCGTCCGCCATTTCGATCGCAAGTACCACTATAAGCCCAATCAGTGGATTCATCCCAGCACATTAGCCAAGATCGAGCCCTTCCTCGCCTCCGGCGAAATACAGCTTTTGGGCAACGTTTCCATCGGCAGAAACTGCCACATCGAAAAGGGTGTCATAATCGAGAACTCTCACATCGGCCATACCAGCCTCATCGAACGCAATGTGGAGATCAAAGAGAGCATGATCATGAGCTTTGCCCATATCCAGCACATGGTAAGCATCCGCCGCACCATCGTCGGCCGCCACTCCACCATCGAGGAGCATAGCGTTTTGGGGGAAAATGGTGTGGGACTGGACCATATTGCCGTTATCGGCGAGAATGCCATTCTTCCGCCTGAATCAGTGGTACCCGCAGGCGTAAGGGTAGCTCCGCTCAAGCACAGCCACAGCATTCTGGCCACCGGTCGATTCGTGGAGCTGGGAATTGATGAAAGAAATATTTACTTTGCAGAAAAAGGTTCGATGAAGCGCTAGTTAATAACTAGTAATAGCGCTCCCAGGCCTCGTCCATCTTTCTTATTTTATATTTTGCCCCGTTATCCAGTAAGTACCGGTTCAGGTCCTGAGCATCCTGGAAAAAGCGCTTATCCCTCAGGTTATTATAGATCTCTTCCGTGCTGAATCCCTTCAGCTCACCCTTGCCGTAAACGATACTCTCAATGGTATAATAGATGTCGTCAAACTTCCTCAAGGGATAAGTCCATTCTGCAAACTGCATCTCGTGCCCTCCTCGTTTGGCTACAGGTTTTGAGCAAATAAGAACCTTTCGTTTTCTATGGAGAAAGATTATCAATTACAAAAATGAAAAACCCTTTCCTCATGAACCAAGTCGATCTTCGCCGTCTTAATCAGCAAATCTGCGCATGCCGCCTTTGCTCTCTATCCGAGGGGAGAAAATGCGCCGTGCCGGGCAGTGGCCCCGCGCCCGCGGAAATTATGCTGGTGGGAGAAGCCCCCGGCCGGGAGGAGGACCTTCGCGGAGAGCCATTCGTAGGCCGGGCGGGAAGGCTGCTGGATGAAGCTCTCGTGCGGGCCGACCTGGAGAGATCAAAGGTATTCATAACCAGCGTCATCAAATGCCGCCCCCCGCAAAACAGAAAGCCGAAAAAAGCAGAGATCGATCAATGTCGCCCCTATTTGCAGGCTCAAATAGACATTCTCCATCCTAAAGTCATCTGCCTGATGGGAAACACGGCTACACTGGCCATCTTAGGCCGGCAGGGCGTCACAATCTTGCGCGGTCAGATCTTGCAGGATCGCTTTCTTGTCACCTATCATCCTGCCGCCGTCTTGAGAAATAGAAATCTCATGAATGATTTCGTCTCCGATCTCAAAAGACTGAATACCCAGGAGCTTTAGACTTGTTTGGCCTGACCTACGATATCTGGAAGGAGATCATTGATGAAATTGCTCTCGCCCATGATTCACTCTTTGCTGCCATGCATCAGGCGGCGGAAGAGCTCCAGCTCTCAACGTCTCTGATTGATGATCTGAAGAGCAAAAGAGAATTAATGATCGCAAATGATCCCTGGGAATTACGGCTCATGATCGACTTTATTGAGGATAAGATCGACGGGTTCATAATCTACCTGGCCACTGTTGAGCCGCTGGAAATCTTGGAGCAGATCAAGGCGAATGTTGCATCTGACAACGGCTTTTCCCTGGAAGAGATGGAGGGCTTTGAGCTGGAACACGGCCTGGATATAGAGGAAGAAATATTTGTAGAGATGGAGGAGAGCTATGGAGTTCAGGCCGAGGTAAAAGAGAATGAAATCGTCTATGAGCTGGTGATCTTTGACAGCCAGGACATTGATAATAGCCGGTCCGGCTATCCGGCATGGCACGATGGTCTTGAAAATTAGATCCTATTGGCGTACTCCTTGGCCCAATAGGTTATGATCATATCCGCGCCCGCCCTCTTGATGCAGGTGAGCGCCTCCAGGAAGGCCGCCCTCTCATCCAGCCAGCCCCGCTCTGCGGCCGCCGTAATCATGGAATACTCGCCTGAGACCTGATAAGCGGCGGTAGGCAACGCGAACATGTCCTTAACGGCGCGCAGAACATCGAGGTAGGGCATGGCCGGCTTGACCATGACCATGTCCGCACCTTCTTCGATATCCAGTTGCACCTCCCAGAGTGCCTCGGAAAAGTTGGCGGGATTCATCTGGTATCCTTTGCGATCACCAAAGGCAAAGCCGGACTCCGCTGCATCGCGGAAAGGGCCGTAGAAGGTTGATGCGTACTTGGCGGCATAGGAGAGGATGAGCGTGTCTGTATATCCATCCACATCCAGAGCGGCGCGTATGGCCCGTACCATGTGGTCCATCATGCCGCTGGGCGCTACTATGTCCGCTCCCGCGGCAGCGTGGCTCACGGCCGTCTCTCCTAACAAAGGCAGCGTCTCATCATTGAGGATTTTCTCGTCCCGCACCAGGCCGCAGTGGCCGTGGCTGGTGTACTCACACAGACATAGATCGGTTATTACTATCAGGCTGGTGGTCTCCTTGATGGCGGCTATCGCCTTCTGAATTATGCCATGCGAATCGTAGGCACCTGAACCTATCTCATCCTTAAGAGCTGGCAGGCCGAATAAAAGCACAGCAGGCACGCCTAAATCCTCCAGCGCTCCTGCTTCCGCCGCCACGCTCTCCAGGCTTTGCCGGAACTGCCCAGGCATGGTCTCAATTGCCCTCGGCACGGATATTCTCTCATCTACGAAGATGGGCTGCACTAAATCACTCAGTGATAGCCTGGTTTCTGCTACCATCTCTCTGATTTTTGGCGCTCTTAGCCGCCTCATTCGCCTCATATATTTTCCTCCAGCCGGAATAGCTCGCAAACAGCCTTGAGGACTTCTGTGTCCCCTTGCTCCGCCGCGAGTTTGAGCGTCTTGGTGGGCCCGGAGAAGAGCTTGTTTACAATGGAATGGCTCATGTCCTGCAGTACCTGTTGCTCGATCTCGCCCAGAGTATGCCTGGCCGAGAGCTTGTTCATGGCCCGCTTGACCTCTTGATCCTTAATGACCTCTGCCTTGGAATATAGTCTGGCCAGCAGATCTTCAGCCTGTTTTCTCTTATATTTGGCCTTGAGAAGCTGCATCTCTTCCGCGATGATGGCCTCGACCCTATTGGCCTCCGCCATCCTCTGCCTCATGTTCTCGCTGCTGATATTCTTCAGGCTGTCAATGTTATGCAGCTCTACACCTGCAATCTCGGCCGCCGCTTCGTCTACATCTCTGGGATTGGCGATATCTATTATGAGCAGCTTTCTATCTCTTTCCACCATGGCCTTCTCGATATCCTCTTTGAGCAAAATGTAATGGGGCGCAGAGGTGGCGCTGATTACCACATCGGCCGTCTTAAGGCGAATTTTCATCTCATCAAAGGGCACGGCCTTTGCACCCAGGCACTCGGCCAGACACTGGGCTGAGCTGTAGGTCCGGTTGGTGACCACCAGCGAGCCTATCTCTTTAGCCAAAAGCGCTCTTGATATCAGTTCTCCCGTCTCCCCGGCGCCAATCACCAGAACCGACAATCCCTTCAAATCCCCCAGAATTTCTTCGGCCAGGTCAACGGCGGCAGAGCCTACCGATACGGACCTCTCGTTAATTTGGGTCTCTTTCCTTACCCGTTTTCCGACAGCTATGGCTTTTTTAAAGGCCGTATCCAGCATCCACCCCGTCGTTCCCGCCCTGGCCGCCTCCTGCACCAGCTCCTTCATCTGACCCAGGATCTGGTCCTCGCCGATGATCATGGACTCGAGGCCCGAAGCCAGGCGCAGGAGGTGAAGCAGGGACTCATCATGATCATGAAAATCGATTATGCGAGAAGAGACGCGCGCCTTTTTGGCCAGGTCGAAGAGCACCTTCTCGCCGCGCGCACTGACTACATAAATCTCGACGCGATTGCAGGTCTTGAGCACAGCGCACTCTTCCACCCTCTCCTGCGAGCCCACCCATTTGAGAAGGGTCTGTACATCTCCGTGCCAGGCCCGCTCAATCTCATCAATGGAGGCCTTGCGGTGTGTCACCAGCATCGAGGCTATCTCGCTCATCAAGGCCAACATGTGAGCGGGCTTTCATATAGGCCTTTTCATAGGAGACTTCGAGAAGCCCCCAAACCTCTTCGTCCATTAGTATCTCCCAGATTATGCGGGCACGATCCTTCTGCATGGGCACAAGCTCTTTGTTCTCCCTCCTTATCCGGGAGAGCAGCCGGGCCATGTCCTGATAATTCTCAGTAAGCTCCTCCTCCAGGCGCGCTCGAAGGTACTTGGTAAGGCCCGGGATTTCTGTGGAGATGGCAATGGCAATGGAGCCTCTTTGCAGAATAGAGGGAACCACCACGTCTCCCGCACCCTCCACATTGTTCACGAGAATTCCCAGGGCTCTCGCTTCCTCTTCTATGGCGCAATTTAATTTTGAGTCGCTGGTGGCAGGTATTACGATAAATGCACCCTGCAAATATTTGCTGTAATCTTTGCCAAAACCAACGGATAGGTCGCACTGTACCAGCACAATCTGCCTTTGCGGGTCCTTTGCCAGATACAAAAGCCCTGGGGAGAAATCGCGGGACAGAACTTTCACCGGCCCATATTGAGAAAAAAGACTGGCTTTGCGCTCGCCAACCTTTCCCCCACCGAAAATCACTACATGCCTGGAATTGAGGTCCAAAAAAAGTGGCAATCTCGGCCTTCTCGATTTGTCATCTCTTTGTTCTGCCATTATCGCCTCTGCTAAATCCTGGCACTGGTCTTCTTGTACTCAAACTCGCTAAAGAGCACCCTGTAATCACTTATGCCTGATCGTTGCGACAACTGATCGGCAATCTTCAGGCAGTCATCCCGGCTTTTTGAGTGTACCATGGTGTAAAGATTATAAGGCCAGTCCTCGGCATAAGCTCTCTCGTAGCAGTGGGTGACCTCATCGACTGAGGCAAACAGCATGCCTGCCCTTTGCACATCTTGGGGAGCCGCCTTCCAGGCAATCAATGCATTGGCCACAATTCCCAGAGCCCTGTGACCAATGGTGGCGGCAAAGCGGCGAATTATGCCCTCCTCTTGCAGGGCACAGAGGCGCTCTATTACCTCTTGTTCGGATATGCCCATCATATCTCCTAAGACCTGATAGGGCCGCATTGTCAGCTGCACTCCGTCCTGGGCGATCTTGAGGAGATCAAGATCTTTTTGATCCATCATTGCCACCCCTGCGGGTCCTGAAAAGGATAATGATCAACGCCGCCCCCGGGAATTTGGCGTGGCACATCTCCTGGATTACCCTGGACCTCATGGTCGCTCCAGAAGTTGCCGCCAGCCCCTGGCCCGGCGTCCCACTGGTTTTGCCCGTTATCCGCAGCGTTCTGGATGCCATTTTTCGCGAAGATGTTATGGTAGAGCAAATTGCCGGTGCAGTCCACTAAATTGGCGCCCGCGATCCGGTTATCGTAGATGTTGTTCTCGGTGATGTTGCTGTCCTCAGAGTTGCTCATGCGCAGGCCAAAACGGCTATTCTCACCCAGGATATTTCCCCGGACGGAAAGACGGCGAGAGGACTGGACATAAATTCCCTGGCCGTTTCTTAGAGCAATGTTGTTCTGGACAACAGCCTCTGACAGTTGCTGTAATGATATGCCGTCTATCCTGTTCGCGCTGGCATTATTTGCTTGCAGGAAACAGGAGTTACTGCCCGCAAGGGATATGCCTCGATCATTGGAAAATGCTGCATTTCCCATAAGAGAGCAATTATGGGATTTGCTGAGTTCCACTCCAGCATCCTGGTTTTTGCCGGTGCTGCAGTTTTGAATCCTGCACAGCCGGGATTCATGAAGAGCTATACCGCTTTGGCAGGACAATATGTTGCACTCCAGTAGGGCCAGGCCCTGGGCGCTGTCAGCGCGCAAGCCCTCGGCTGAGCAATTGCGGGCCTGGTCGTAGGCAAACTGGCAGCCGGATGATCCCTCTATCGCAAAACCGGTCTTGCATTCTATTGCCTTGCCGCGGGATATGGTGCAGGCCAGGCTATCTAGAAGGAGAAATCCCTTTTCCGCCCGTGAGATGCTGGCGTTTTGGATATTGCAGTTGGTGGAATTGACCAGCAACACGCCCGTGCTGCTGTTTTTCAGGGTCAAGTTGGCGGCACGAATGTTTTTGCAGGATACAAGCCCCAAAAAGCCGCAGTCCGTTGACACACTGAGATTGGCTTTTCCTACCAGGTAACAGATGGGCTTATTGTCTGCCAGATTGCTCCGGTCTATGTCCTGCACAAAGAGATCATGATTTGATGACCCTGACCGACCTTGACCGGGATCAATGCGCAGGTTGTAAGAATTTTCCAGGAGGATATTTTCCCGCAGCATATTTTTTGTGCAGCCACGCAAAGATATTCCATAGATATTCTGGTATGCCCAGTTGGAGAAGAGTGTGTTCTCAGCCGAGCCCTGAAGAAGGATGCCGTTGCCGTTCTCGGTGAGATTATTGCTCACCAGAAGGTTTTGATAGGCTCCTTCGCCAAATATTCCCGCCCGCTCGTTCTTCTTACAGATGTTGCCGGAAATGTTGCAGTTGTGCGATCCCCTCAGGCTTATGCCGACTTTTCCTCCGGTTATGTAGTTTTTCGTCAGGTTACTGCGGCTGGAGTCGACAACATCAAGACCGCTCACATAGCCGCTGGACAGGTTATTATGGGATACTTCATTGTCATGGGATCTGGTGAGCACCACTCCAAATCCGTTTCCAGAAAATGTGTTATTAACAACCGCATTTCCGCGGGAGTCTTCAATTTGCACCCCCTGCGAAGCAGTGATTTGGCAGCCGGAGATCATGCACCCCCAAGTGCCGTTGATTCTAATGGCCGTGCCGCCCGATATGGTGCTGCCGAGAACCTCATTTTTCGCGCCGAATATCTCTACACCCTGTGGCGAATCGATCCGGCAATCCCGTATGGAATTATTCTCACCGGTCGATTTGACGGCCGTCGCGATGCCGGCTATGGTGCAGCGGACGAGTTGATTGTCTGGGGAGGCGAAGCTGACGGCGGCATCTTTTCCACTTGCTTTTATAGTGATGTCGGAGACCCTGCAGCCGGGCGCAGTTATCGCCAATGATCTTTCTACAATTACAGCTCCTCTGCCGGAGATGTTCACGCTTTTGTCGACAATCGCTCCTGCATAATTTCCAGGCTGGATTTGAATCGTATCTCCATTGCCGGCCAGGAAGATGGCGGCCAAAAGCGTCTTAGCATCTCCCGATTCGCCCTGATCGACAATCAGGGTCTTGGCCTGGCAGCAAGAGACGAGAAGCATGAGAAAGAGGACAATGCATAGTTTCATCTTTTCTGCCTTATGCGTTTGCAGGCTATTAAATCTATGGCGGTCGGTACAGGCATTTGTTAAAATTATCAATATTTTTTTAAATTAATAACCATCGCCCTCGGACTAATTTGCAGCTTTTGGCCCCGGACCATCTGCCACTTCTGCCGCCAATATCATGTTAATGATAATTGTATATATTTTATAGTATTTAATTTAAGGGCAGTTGGTAGAAAGATAGAAATACGCAAATCTATTATTCTTATTTTAAGCAGGGAAGGATTCTCATGGCAGGATTTCGCATTCTCATTATCGAAGATGATCCAGAACATGCCGAGCTGATTAAAATGGGCTTTAGAAGGCATGATGAATTCTTCTTAGACTTTGCCGCTTCGGGAGAGGAGGGGCTGAAGATGATCTCCGCCACCGCCTATGACCTGATCTCCGTGGACCTGGTCTTGCCCGGCATTGGGGGCCTGGATGTTCTGGTAAGGATCAGAAAACTTGATCAGGACATTCCCGTGGTCATGGTTTCCGGCCACGGCACTACAGAGATGGCAGTGGTTGCCTTTGAGAACAGGGCTACCAAATATGTGGTCAAGAGCCTGGAAAGCTTCAAGAGCCTTCCTTATGTCTTCGAGAACCTTATTCAAGAGGCCAGATTCAGGGCTAACGAAAGAGCAATGTGTGGCCAGATCGAACGATCGGAGAGAATCCACAGAAATATTGTGGAGAACGCCCTGGCAGGCATTTACATTTTGCAGGATGGAGCCTTCCGGCTTGTCAATCCCAAGCTGGGGGAGATATTCGGCTGCTCTGCACAGAGCCTGCTTGGCCTGCCCTTCTGGCAGCTCGTGAAGCCCGATGATATACAGTGCGTGAGCCGCCTGCAGCGCGACTTGCCCTCCGATATACCCGTTTATGAGTCGAAGGTGCAGCGCAAAGATGGAACCTGTTGCTGGATCGAGTTTCGGACCGTTGCCATTGAGTACGAAGGCAAAAGAGCCATCCTCGGCAATCTCCTGGACATAACGGCCAGAAAGGAGCTGGAGAACGAGATAATGCAAGCAAACCGGGAGCTAGCCGCCCTCGACGGCATAATGCAGACCAGTTTGCCCTCCTCGGAGGATATGGATAAGAGGCTGGCCGATGCCCTGGACCATCTCATAGCGGGCCTGGGTGGTGCAGAGGTTGGCGGAGTATTTCTCAGGGAAGAGAGCGGCCTGGTGCTGCGGGCGCTGCACGGATCGGTGGAGGAGCTGATCGAGTTTATCACGGGAATGGAAGCCGGCATTCTTCTCGGCCAGCCTCGTATCCATAAATGCGAGGCAGGCTCACAACCTAGCTGGATGTCGGCGCCCATAAGATGTGCAGGCGAGGCAAAGGGAGCGGTGGTCGTGGCCTGTGCTGATGAAAATTGCACATATTGCCTCAATTTTCTGGAAAAGGCAGCCGGACGTATCGGCCATCTCCTCAATGTGTGCGGCCCCAATAAAATGATGCTTCTGTCTGAGGAGCTGCCGGCCCATATCAAAACCGGTTCTGCTCCGGGCTAAAGATCTCAGATCAGGCTCTGATACACACGCTGCCGAACTATTCTCCACCGAAGAAATCGTTCAGCCAGTCCACCTGGCCGGGCGCAAGCCGCAGCTTTCCCTGGATTATTCTCGTCACCAGCTCTGCCACCTCTGGGGTACTCTTTTCGGTTGTGTCTATCTCATCAACCTGGGCGCATAGCTCAACTGCCTCGACTAAAATAACATCCAGAGCTTCTGCTTCCAGGTTTTCCCTAATTTTTTGGGCAGAGTAGCCTCGCGCCTCCAGGCGCGACTTGAGTATGGCGGGGTCCAGCCGCAAAACTATGGACCAGTCTGCAAAGTGATGGGAGAAATGGCCTTCCAGGATAAGGGTCTCGTCGCAGTCCAGCCTGGCCAGATGGTTCGCCAGGGCATCCATGTCCGCTTCCAGGCAGCCTCTTTCCGGATCTTTGCCGAAATTCATGCCCCCCTTCACCAGGGCATTTATATCGATGACCTTGTAGGGCAAAAGTCCGGCAACGGTGGTCTTTCCCGTGCCGGGGGTGCCGGTCAGCGCTATTTGCATATTTCCCGGAAAGCGGAAAGGAAGCGGTCGTTCTCTCGCGGCGTTCCCACGGTCAAGCGGGCATGATGCTCGCCTGCTCCTCGGAAGGAGCGGCAGTCGCGAATGATGATGCCTCTGGCCAGAAATTTCTCCACATACTCTGGGGAGGCGGTCTCCGTCTCCAGGTAAAGAAAGTTGGCCTGAGAGGGGTGCGCCTTTATCTCCTTTTGCAGCCGCTGCCGCTCTGATATTATCTTTTCCACAGACAGTCGCATGAAGGGCAGATCGGCCAGCGCGGCAACTCCTGCCGCAACCGTTGCACAACTGATGCCATAGAAGGGGGGGGCGGCTCTTTTATATTGATCGGCGATCCAGCGCGGCGCCACGCCATAGCCCAGGCGCATGCCGGCCAGGCCGAAGGCTTTGGACAAAGTGCGGCCTACAATCAGGTTGTCATACCGCTCCACCAGCCTGACAAGGCTTTTGTCTGCAAATTCCACATAAGCCTCGTCCAGGAACACAATGCCGTCCGTGCTCTCCAGCAGGGTGCGAACCTCCTCCTCGCCGATCACATTGCCGGTGGGATTGTTGGGTGAGCAGAGGAAGGCCATCTTTATGTCCGGCGGCACATCGCCTGTTACCTCAAAATGCGGCCCGCGCGGCGCGAGGTTGGGCGTGGCTCCGGCGATAATGGTCAGGATCTCATAGTAGCTGAAGGTAGGTGTGGGGATGAAGGTCCGATCGCCCTTTTCCAAAAAGAGGCGGGTCAGGGTGTCCATGACGCCGTCCATGCCCGCTCCGATTATTATCATCTCCTCGGGAAAGCCGGTGTAGGCGGCCAAGCTGGCAAGCAGCTCCTCGGGCTCAGGGTATCTCTCCGGGGAGATGGAGGCAATAGCTTCGTTCACCCTGGGGCTGGGGCCATAGGGATTCTCGTTGCTGCCCAGCTTCACAATCGCTTCCTGCGCGAGGCCATATTTGCGGGAGATCTCGCCGAAGCCCTTGCCGGCCACGTAGGGCTTAAGCTGACCTAGAACGGGCCGCAGCCTCGACCTCCGCCAGGAATCAGAGTGCCTCTCCAATCACGCTCACCACTTTATCGATCTCAGCTTTTCCGACTACCAGGGGCGGTATGAAGCGGAGGGTGTGTTCCCCGGTGCTGTTGATCAGCACTCCCTTTTGCAGAGCCTTTTCCACCAGCAACTTGCAGTCGGCGTCCAGGTCCAGGCCCACCATCAATCCCAGGCCGCGTATTTCCAGAGGGGCGAGCTTTTCCAGTTGGCTCTTCAGGTATACGCCCATCTCCTCCGACCTTTGCACCAGCTTCTCATCCTTTATGACCTGGATGGTGGCGAGAGCTGCAGCGCAGATGAGGGGGCCTCCGGCAAAGGTGGAGCCGTGGTCGCCCTTCTGGAAGGCCTCTGCGGCTGCGCCAGCGGCCAGCATGGCACCAATGGGCAGGCCGCCTGCCATGGCTTTAGCCAGGGTGATGATGTCCGGCATAACACCGAAGTGATCTTTGCCAAACCACTTTCCCGTACGTCCAAAGCCGGTCTGCACCTCATCAAAGATAAGCAGGGCACCCGCATCATCGCATATCTGGCGGGCGGCGCGAAGATACTCGGCATCGGCCACATAGACTCCGGCTTCTCCCTGCACCGGCTCCAGGATGACGGCTCCCGTCTCGTTGGTCACAGCGGCAATGAGTGCTTCCCCATCGTTGTAGGGGACGAATGTCGCCTCGTTCAAAGGCCGGAAAGGCTCGCGGTAGACGGACTTGTAGGTGGTGCCCAAAGCTCCCAGGGTGCGGCCATGAAAGGCACGCTCCGCTGCCACGATCTTCGATTTGCCCGTGGTGCGGCGGGTGAGCTTCAAGGCTGCCTCCACGCTCTCCGCCCCGGAGTTGCAGAAGTAGGCCCTCTTCATGCCCGTGAGGGTGGTCAGCTCCTCCGCTAAAAGCACCTGATTTTCTGTGTAGTAGAGGTTGGAGGTGTGGATCAGCGTCTCAGCCTGCCTGGCTATGGCTTTAGCTACAGCCGGGTGGCAGTGGCCTACATTGTTCACGGCGATGCCGGCCACAAAGTCCAGATACTCCAATCCCCGCGAGTCCCAAACATGAGCTCCGCTGCCACGCACGAGTACTACATCCTGACGGGCGTAGGTCTGGATTATGGCCTCTGATTCCCTGGCTTTCAGATCAGTTTTATCGGTCATAGGTATTGATTCCGGTTTCATCTTAATTGCATTCTCTAACATATTAAAGTCGAACAGCATGTTAGCTACATCTTATCCACTCAGTCCTCTAATCCCACTACGTCCATCATGAAAAGGATTTCGCGGGAAGAGTTCCCTGGCTTTTATGCTAAACGGTGGCAAAATATTGCTATTCATCATTAAGGGCAGACGTTCATATGGCGAAATCGTGAAGCTGACACTAAAAAGGAGTGGACTGGGCTGCAGAGTGGGCAATAGAATACAAGGTCCAAAGTGGTGACTGGAATTCATGAAAGAATCGGAGACAATAGAACCGATTTCTCCAATCAGGTTAGTCGCCAATTGGTAAACCGTTTCGGCGTAATAGTCTTTGATGATCTTGAAGTACAATGATAGTCAAAAAAGATCTCTCTGAAAGAATCCACAACTGCTCGGAATGTGGCTTGACTATGGACAGAGATCTCAATGCAGTCTGTTCGCAAAAGCGATAGATGCCCCGTCCTTTAGGGCGGGGAGCGTTCACGTTACAATGTTAATACCGGCAAAAGCATTCGCGAGCCTGGATGCCAAGGTCCTGCCAGCGTCTCGCCGGGAGGCAGAGAGGCTGCAAGCGCGGGAGACGGCCCTGGCAGAGGCTGAGGTCCTCAAGCACCAGGCCAGGCTGAAGCTCTGGCAAATCTTCCAACAGATGTATCAATCAGAACTATTCATTATTGATAATCATGAGCAATGATATCATCGACCGCACGCAGACTGAGGAAGAGTTGCGTAAAGCCTTGCAAGCCGCGCAAGCTCGTATCGCCCAGTACGAGCAGGCCGTCTCGATGATATCCGATATCTTCTGGCGTTATGATGTCAATACCAAAGGTGAGCACGTCGGATCCTACATCTCGCCGGTTGCAGACAGGATGCTGGGACTGCCTGCCGGCACAATAGGAGATAGCTTCGAAAAATACTTCACCTATGTTCATCCTGATGACCTGCCAATCGTGCAGAAGATACTTGACGAATCGATACGAACATTTGGGAAGGACAAAACCGCAGAATACCGCATGCTAAAGGCTGACGGCACCACGCTTTGGGTTCTTTCCAAAGGTTCGGCTTATTCCCAGCCGGACGGACGAGTCACCGTCTTTGGCACCACAAGCGAGATCACCGAGCGCAAACGGGCGGAGGAGGTGCTGCGAGAGAGCGAGGAGCGCTACCGGCAACTTACCGAGGACATGCCTGTGTTCGTCTCGACGTTTCTTCCTGACGGCACTGTGATCTATCTAAACGAGACGCTGGCAACATGGGACGACGTGGCCCCCGCCGAGATGATCGGGAGGAACTTCTACGATTTTCTGTCCCCTGCCGAGCGGGAAATGGTCAAAACACGACTTGGCGCGCTCACACCAAAACAGCCCCTTGAGACCCACGAGCAACGATATCTGAGGCCGGACGGCAGTGTGGTCTACCACGAGTGGACCAACCGGGCCTTTTTCAACGCGGTTGGCCAGCCCACCCGCTACCAGGCCGTCGGCTTGGACATCACCGAGCGTAAGCGGGCCGAGGAGGCACTGCGAGAGAGCGAAGAAAGGTTTCGCGCTGCCACCGAGGCAAGTCTGGATTCTTTTTTCATCTTCCGAAGCGAACGGGACCATACCGGCCAAATTTGTGACTTTGTGTTTAAAGACATGAATCACCGGGCCGAGGAGATGCTTCAACTGAGTCGCGACCATTTGATCGGCAAACGAATGTGCGAAGAACTGCCCGTCAACCGGGATAACGGGTTTTTCGAGAAGTACAAGAAGGTCGTAGACACCGGCGTTCCTCTGGAAGAAGAGTTCTATCTTCCGAAGACCCATGTTCCCGCTGCCTGGCACTACCATCAGGTGGTACGCATGGGCGACGGGATATCCATCAGTCATCGCGACATCACCGAGCGCAAGCAGGCCGAAAAAGAGGTACAGGCCCTCAAAACACAGATGGAATTTATCCTCGGCGCAACCAAAACAGGGCTCGATATAGTCGACGCAAAATTCAATATCCACTACATCGACCCGGAGTGGAAAAAGGTTTACGGTGATTATGCCGGGCACAAGTGCTACCAGTATTTCATGGACCGCAATACTCCTTGCCCGGACTGTGGGGTGGTGAAAGCGCTCCAGACCAAGTCCATCACCGTCACCGAAGAAGTGCTGCCAAAGGAAAAATCTCGTCCTATACAGGTTACTACTATACCATTCCAAAATGATGCGGTAGAATGGCTTGTAGCCGAGGTCAATGTGGACATAGCCGAGCGCAAGCGGGCCGAGGAGGCGCTGCGGGAGAACGAGAAACGTTATCGCAGCTATGTTTACAATGCACCCTATGGCGTTTTCGTTGCCGATGAGAACGGAAAATACCTTCAGGTCAATCCAATGGCATGCAAAATTACCGGATATGATGAGTCTGAGTTGCTTCACATGAGCATTCCGGATCTGCTGCCATCTGATATGCAGGACAGTGGTTTCAGACATTTTCTAGAGGTGCAGGCGGATGGCTATGCTTTCAGTGAAATACCATTTTTAACTAAGAATGGGGAACGACGAATATGGTCGGTCACTGCAACCAAATTATCTGAAACAAGATTCATAGGATTCGTTGAAGACATCACCGAGCGCAAGCTGGCAGACGAGGCGCTGCGAGAGAGCGAGGAACGGTTCCGCCGCATGACCGAACAGTTGGTGGATGTCCTCTTTATGACGGACAATCAGGGGGTCATTACCTATATTTCACCCTCTGTGAGCAGTGTGTTTGGTTGGCCTAGCGAGGAAATGATAGGCCGAGCCTTTGAGGAATTTTTGCCGCAAGATGAGATTCCCAGGGCGATGCAGGCTTTCCAGGCCACTGCTACTCAAGGATTGCCGGTTAGAAACCTGTGTCTGATAATGAAGCGCAAGGATGGCAGTCCCTTTTCTAGTGAACTCAACGGTTCGCCGGTGGTGACAGACCAAGGCATTGTGGGCACGCTGGGCCTAATTCGCGACATTACCGAGCGCAAAAATGCAGAGGAGACGCTGCAAAAAACCAATAAGGATCTGGAAATTGCCATTGAACGGTCCCATGAATTGGCCAAGCAGGCCAGGAAATCCAATGCTGCCAAATCCGAATTCCTGGCCAATATGAGCCACGAGATTCGCACTCCCTTGAACGGCGTCATCGGCATGACCGGATTGCTGCTGGATATGGATTTGAATGCTGAGCAGCGTGAATATGCACAAATCGCTCGTTTCAGCGGCGAGATACTACTATCTCTCATCAACGACATCCTGGACTTCTCCAAGATCGAAGCCCGCAAACTGGAGCTGGAAACGCTGGACTTCGATCTGCGCTCCATGCTGAAAGATGCTGAAGATCTCCTGGCCACCGGTGCTCATGAAAAAGAGCTGGATCTGGTCTGTCTGGTGGAGCCAAAAGTTCCGTCGCACCTCTGCGGAGATCCGGGAAGGCTGCGCCAGATTCTGGTCAACCTGGGAAGCAATGCCGTGAAGTTTACAAAGAAGGGCAAGATAGTGATCAGCGTCAGCCTGGAGAGCGAAGATCGAAGAAATGCCACGCTTCGCTTCAGAGTTAGCGACACAGGCATCGGCATCCCGGCAAACCGGCAGGATATTCTCTTTTCGCCTTTCACTCAGGTGGATAACTCGACAACACGCAAATACGGCGGAACCGGCCTGGGGCTGGCTATCTCCAAACAGTTGGCGGAATTGATGGGAGGCAAGATCGGCTTGGAAAGCGAGGAGGGCAAGGGCTCCACGTTCTGGTTTACAGCGGTGTTTGAGAAACAGCCAGCCGGGTCTGGATCTGCAGACGAGAAGTTTGCCAAAATTGAGGGAGAGGGAGCTATAGAGAGTTCTGCCGCTCTGCCTACGATTTCTGGAAACGACAAGCACAAGATGCGCATTCTGGTGGTGGAGGACAACCCCGTAAACCAGAAAGTGGCACAGGCCATGATGAGAAAGATGGGACTTCGGGCTGATGTGGTGGCCAATGGTAAGGAAGCCGTCGATGCGCTCCAGATGATTCCTTACGACCTGGTATTGATGGACTGCCAAATGCCTGTGATGGACGGTTTCGAGGCCACTCGCTGCGTCCGCCAGGAAGGATCGAAGGCACTCAATCCACGCATTCCCATCATTGCCATGACCGCCGCTACCATGCAAGGAGACAAAGAGAAGTGTATTCAGGCCGAGATGAGCGATTTCATTGCCAAACCCGTCCAGACAAAAGAACTGGCGGAAATGCTCGCCAGATGGCTGAAAATTACGATGGACGACAACCTGCAGATTCCCGTAAAATCCGGCATTGAATTTCAAGGACGTCCTGGACCCGATTAATCCTGCAATCCAGATATGTTAAAAATTTATTCTTCTTAATTCCAGGTTGAAGAAAACCAGCATGAGCGAGGATCTAACTGCACCCTCCGCCACATCCTCCTCCACCTGCCGTCGAGGTTGTGCTGCCCCTTGATCCGGAGATGGGATACATGATGTTCGTGTATCCGGCCAGGTTCTTGTTTGTCCTATCGCGAGCGTAATTGGATAGATCAAGAATCTTTTTGCCTGAAGATTCTGCCGCAACCGCGGAAGGCACCACAATTGATGGGCTGACCATGGTGGAATTGTCCATTGAGGTGTTGTTCGCTGCTACCTGAGTTGGGGAGCCGCCCAGGGCCTGCACCGCCCTTCCGCTGGAGACTGAGGAAGCCGCCAGATTCAGATCACCCATATACACCATCTCTCCGCCCGGTGACCACTGGGCTGTGGCATTAAAGGCCAGGGCAATGAACATGACTGCCAGAGCCAGGGCCGCATATTTTGCAGATAACATAAGTATTGATACCTCCATAAATGCTCTAATAAAATAAGGGTTATGTGCCCGCAGGGAGCACATAATCTACGGCTTTAATTCTTGGGTGGCCAGTAATCCTTCATCCAGCCGATGATGCGTCCGGAGTCTTCTGGGCCGACCATGATCTTGGTCTTCCCCTGGAAGAGATCCTCGAGCTCACCTGAGAACTTGGCAGCCATTCCGGGCAGAACCATTGCCGGATACTTCTGGTCCTCCCACTTGAAGGCAGCCTCGTTGAAGGAATCCAGGATCTTGGACGGGGAGAGCTGGCCGCCGGCCACAGATGCCTGCACGCCGATTCCATCGGTATTGATGGCGATGATATAGGCATCAATGCCGTTGGAGGCGATATCCGACTCTACTGTGTAGTAGGTCAGGGCGAAGTTGGTGGTCAAGAAGACCGGGGACTCAGGCCCTGGCTTGCCAACCTTGTAGATGCCGGGCTTGACCTGTACAGGCGTTCTCGGGTCTGTGTAGATGTTGAAGCGCAGATGCATATCAGCCATCATGCTGCTGGGCGCGAGAGAGTGCTTGATCATGATGGCTCCGCCGCGGATGACGAAGGCGGCGGTGAGCACAGACTCCCAGTAGGAAGCACGAACTGGATCATCAGTGGTCAGCCAGGCGTTGATGGGCAGCACCATGACGGGATAGGAGATATCCCTCTGCGCCTCTTCCACAGATGCTCTGCGGAGGTTGATGAAGTTGAGCAGTGTCTGCTGCAGCAATTTGCCGTTGGGGGAAGTACCTGGATCCAGGATGAGATCGGTGAGGCCCATGCCGGCAAAGGTGACTGCCATGGACTTCAGGCCATCCAGATCGAAGGGCGCGCTGAGGGTCACTGGCACCTTATAGTCAAAGGCGAGCTGTGCGACCTCCTTCCAGTTGTCCTTGTTGGCGGCGTAGATGAGTGGATTGGCCTTGGCGGCGACCTCAAGTCCAGCTTTAAGAACGGCGGGATTGAAGGAGCAGAGGATGAGCGGGAAGTCCGAATTGGCCATGACCGTCTTGACGCAGGCCGCGAACTTGGCCGGGTCATCAGTCACGGAACGTACCGCAATCATCTCAACGTTTTGCCACTTGCCGATGTAGAACTTGCGCCAGGTAGAGATCATCTTGACGCGCTCTACCAGCTTGGCCTCTTCCATGTTGTCGGCTACATCGTAGGCAAATGGCGGCTTATTTAAGAAGGTCATCTGGTGGCGGTACATGATGTCCTCGCCGCCGACCTTGACCTGCTTTTCTCCCACGCCGATGTAAACCATCTTCAACTCAGGAGCGACGATGCTCTTCAGAGCCTCAAGCTTCTTGGCGTACTTCTTCTCATCTACCAGTGGAGTGCACTCCTCTACCTTCCTGGTCCTGGAGATCAGGCCGGCGGCATAGGCCATGCAGGTCTCTTCTCCGCACTTCTTACAGTTGGTCTGTGGAAGCTGCTTGTAAAGGTTAAGCGGGCTACTTTCCTTCATGTTACTCACACCCCCATCTTGAGCCAGGCAGCAGTGTCCGGCGTCTTGGCCTCAATTCTGCCCATCAGGGACTGAGTGATCTCATGCACATAGGCAACAGCCGTCGGGTGCATCATCATGAAGATGTCCACACCGGCCATGGCCAGAGAGTATCCGGTCAGTATCTCCCAGATTGGGCCTCGAAGCATGCGGTCTCCCCAGTCGGAGTCGTCCTTATTGGGTGAGCGAACCATCCAGGACTCTCTGACACCCCAGGCGTTGGTGGTGCCGGAGGACATGGGGAAGGTCAGCTCTTCGTCGCCCTTCAGAGCGCCGAGGCGAATTCTCTCCATGTTGGAGTAGGCGAAGTCCAGGCCGTAAGCGAGCGCGGCTGTGGTGGGGTCCATGACGATGGACTCGCGGGGAACGCCGGCGACCTTCATGAGCTTCCGATTCAACTCCTTCTGAGAGTTGATCTCGAGCTGCGTCCAGGCCAGGCATACATGTCCGTTGTCCACACAGGCCTTGCCTATCTTCTCCCAATCCATGTTCAGGTTGGCGGAGGCGATGAGAACGCGCTCGCCCTGGGCTACCTCTGCCGCCTTGGAGAGCACAATTGGGTCCTTGGTGGGGTTGCCGGATCCGCCGATACAAATGGGCACATCCACGGCCTGCAAGACCTCCTCAACGGTCTTGGCTGCATCTTGTGCAGAGGTGTCCTTGAGGAGCGGATCAGTGCTGATCAGGTGGACTGTGATCATGTCCGCGCCGAACTGCTTGACTGACTTCTTGGCCCACTCGCCCGGGGAATTGATGACGTCCTCATAGTGCATCTTGACGGCCTTGGCCATGCCGATGGGCGTGTCGAAGACGTCCATGGTGATCTTGGGGGCATGGGGCATGGCTGCATCCGGGAAGAAAGGCATAGCCTTCTCGCCGCCCAGCTTGACCACGTGACCGCGGCTTC
>Ga0247842_10003562_pt1 | contig 20693 bp, 20 predicted proteins | sample LaCruzMarch2015__3_FD_192411 | JGI IMG/M metagenome (GOLD analysis project Ga0247842, IMG submission 192411) | Freshwater microbial communities from meromictic Lake La Cruz, Castile-La Mancha, Spain - LaCruzMarch2015_19m | ecosystem: Environmental > Aquatic > Freshwater > Lake | place: Spain...
TCCGCCATAAGGGAGATGTATGAAAGCCAGGACATTAGGTGACAGGTTGGTAATGCTATTAAAGGCAATGGATTTGCCTCAGTACAAGTTTGCTGAAAAATATTCCGTTTCCAAGTCTTCAATTACCCGCTACCGGAACAATGAACGTTACCCTGAAGGTGAATTATTGGCAGCTTTGGCTAAGGAAAATGTAAACATACATTGGCTGTTCACCGGGGAAGGTGAGATGTTCGTGCAGAAGGATTTTGAACGTCTGCTCAGTGGCAAGAACCGTAAAAAGCTCGACCTGATTGCTGCCGAGAAGGGGTTAACCTATCTGACAGATACACTTTACAACAGAACTGTAATCATGCCTGTCGTGGCGGAAATTTCCGCCGGAAGTCCTATGCCTGTTCCCGATGACTACGAATTTCTGCAAAATGTGGAGATACCCAAGGCGTTCCTCAAGAACGACCCTGATAAGTACTTGGTATTTAGAGTAAATGGCAGGAGTATGGAGCCTCTAATCCACAATGCGGACGTTGTTGTGATTAGAAGCACTCCCATGTGGGATGATGGGGATAATAAGGTATGCGCTGTCCGGACTGATGAGGGGATCACCCTAAAGAAAGTGATTATCGACCACAAGATGGAACGGATTATCCTGCAACCATTTAATATGGACTTTTCGGTTCTTATTATAGACTCAGATCAGACTTCTGAAGTTTCCCTGATCGGCGTAATGTCACTCCAGTTGCGGGTCTTCTGATTACCGTTTTTTGTCGCAACTGAGACCAAGTCCAAAACCAGTCCAAACCTGACGCTAATTTGCAGTTTTCGTGTCCTAAATGATGCCAAAACAGTCCAAATGACCATCTGCAAATATCTAAAACATATCTTATCTATCTCTCCACCACTTAAAGCGTTATCTATGAAATGTCCATGTGTCCCTATTTGCATTTAACGGTGTCTCTTTATATTCCGCCTTTTAACGGATTTGTTCATATAAACACTGAGTTCTGAGAAGTATGTAGTACCGCATTTATGCGGTTTTGTTTATATAAACACTGAGTTCCGGAAAGTATGTAGTACCGCATTTATGCGGTTTTGTTTATATAAACACTGAGTTCTGAGAAGTATGTAGTACCGTATTTATGCGGTTTTGTTTTGAGGGTAATCGAGTGTCGCATGCGGGCAAGGTGTAGTTCTGCATTTATGCAGGTCTATATTGTGTAAACTCGCTTTCCAACTTGAAAGGACTGCTTGAAATTATGACTACAAACACCGTTTCACTGTAACGCTTTTTCACTGCAAAAACTTGCCTGAAGGCAGAACTAAACACGTTGTGCAAAGCCTCTGCATAAACGGTTTTAGGCTGTAGAGCAGGATGCCGATCCTGCTTAAACGGTATTGTAAATAAAAACCAAATAAATCTGGTGGTTCCTGCCGGATAAATCCAGCGCTCCAAGTATTACGGAAAAGCTCTCTATATGCAACAGTTGAGCTTTTTGGTCAAGCGAGGGCGCATGACCTACTTGCGTAGGATAGACGCCCCCGTCTGTCTGACCGAAATTATCACAGAAACATTACAGAAATATTTTCATGTAGAAAGCGAGAAATATCTTGACAACAATATTGTATTGATACAATATGTTCCCATAACAACGTTGTTAACGAAAAACCTGGAGGTAAACCATGAGTATCACATCCGCTGAAGCCGCATTACTGGGACTTTTGACTGAAGGTCCCAAGCATCCCTACCAGATTGAAAAAGATGTGCAGTTCAGAGATATGAGATTTTGGACTGAGCTGTCTATGTCTGCTATTTACAAACTCTTACGCAAACTGGAAGAAGCAGAATATGTTTCCTGCGAAACGGAGCTTACGGAAGAAAACCGCGCCCGTAAAATTTACACCATCACCGAGCAAGGTGAAACTGCTTTTCGGGAAAAGTTGGCGGAAATTCTGCTTGAGCCTGAGCATATTCGCTGGCAGGCAGATATTGCATTTTATAATCTGGACGTCTTTGAAAAAGACATGCGTCTCGCCATGTTGCGTGACTACCGCCGTAACATTATGAAGAAAATCGCTGAATACCGGGATTTGGAAACCTTCCTGCTGGATCCCAAATGCTCCATTTACCCTCTCAGCATATCGCGCCGTCCGATTTACCTGTTGGAAGGTGAAGCGCGCTGGCTGGATGATTTTATGAAAGAAATCGAGCAACAATAGCATTTTATTTGACAGGTAGCCATGACCGGATAAAGTAGGCTCTGTTCAAAATTACAGAGGATGAAATTATCTGGATGAAAAAAACGTATGAAGCGCAATTTCTACAAACTGCGCCAGACAAGCTTGAAATGAAGAAGGGTGGCGGCTGCATCGGATGTTTCGGCGCGCCTTTCTTCCTGGCTGGTTTGTTTATTATGCTGATGAGTTTGCAGATTATCCCGGTCTCCAATGCCAAAGATATTCCCTGGTGGAGCTGGATCTTGATGCTGTTTATGGGTTTGGTATTTACCGCTGTCGGGGCAGGTCTCATTTTTGGACGCAACTGGATTTCGATTAATAAAACCAACCGACGCATCTGGATAGCCTGGGGTTTGCTCAAACCCATGCGGGGCACGGAATATCAACTGGATAATTACAAGACGGTGGCACTCAATTTTAAGGCTGGAGATTCCGATACTGCAGATAGTTATCCTGTTGTCTTAAAAACGGATAATGCTACCGCTGAGTTGGAAATGAGCAGCTCCGGCACTTACGGTACTTCCCTGACGCAGGCGATGTTGCTTTCTTCTTTTCTGCATTTGCCGTTGGAAGATAACTCGACAGACCACTCCAGCACACTAATGCCGGAAAGTATTGCGGCAAGCCAAAAGCCTGTGTTGCAGGAAAAAGCGCCGGAAATATCTTCCCAGCCGGAAATTATGAGAACCAAGATAATTGAGGATGGTAACAGCCTCAAAATCCGCCTGCCGGGACCTGCATTTTCAGCCATCAACCTGATAGGTTTGGTATTTCCTGTTTTCGTTATCCTGCTATTTGTCATACCCTTGCTTTCTTTCTTCCAAAATACGCACACTCCGCCATATGTGCAGTATTTCTTTATCGGCTTCATCGGGTTGTTTTTCATACTGCTGCCCATTCTGCAAACAATCAAAACATTTTTTCTATCCCGCAGTTTTACGACTGTTGTATCTGTAAATGCACAGGGGATAACGATTGAACATATTACTTTAACTCAAAATAAGACTCAAAATATCCCTGTGGAAGAGATTTTGGGGATTGATTACAGCACACGGGAGTCTTCAGTTTCAGCAGGCTGGAAAAGCTCTGAAACAAATAATAACAGGTATATGAAGAGCGGTGGAGTTTCCGCTCCCGGCGGAGCATACCCCCGGTGGATGTCTATATTGGAAAGATTTTCCCGCTCCAAAGGCATTATCATCAAGAGTAAACAAAATCTTTATAGCTTCGGAGCCGGTCTGCCTGATGAAGAAGTTTACTACCTCTATACTTTAGTCAGGAGTTATCTGGATAAAAAATAAGGATAAATCTGCGGGTTAATCTCTTCTTCTTCTCCGATTGCTGCAAGAAGCTCCACCGAAACAGCCCGCCACCGCAAGAAAAAATCCGATGTCATACCAAATGCCGCTATTGTTGGTTTCATATATGCGGATTTTGTGGTTAAAGAAATGCCAGACTATCGAAACCGGTGCAATGGCTCCATGCCAAAAGCCCCAGAAAAAACCTGCCGGCTTTGGCTTAAACTCGGCTGAACCCGGAGCGCAGGCAGTTAAAAGCAGACATAGCACAAGCATGGTCATCAGGATAATCAGGGTTGTTCTCATTACATCTCCTTGGTTAGACAAAATCAAATCTACCCTGAACCTTTTTACAAAACTGAGTTTATTGGCAAGAAAAATCAGATAACGGCAAGGATGCTTGACAGATAACAGGGGTAAATATTCCTCACGCTAAGAAATAATAACAATCTAAGGACTTTGCGTGGATAAAAAAAGACTCTACATACTGGGTGAGATGAAGGTGTCCAAAGCGATACTTCAGCTCGCTATTCCCACTATTCTCGGCATGGTCGTGCAAATTCTTTACAATCTGACAGACACTTTCTTTGTGGGTAAGCTCAATGACCCATATCAGGTAGCAGCAGTTACTATTACGCTGCCCATCTTTATGATGCAGATGGCACTATCCGGCATTTTTGGCAATGGTGCTGCCTCCTATATATCACGCCTTCTGGGAGAAAAAAATTATGCAGGTGCCAGAACTACAGCAACGCTTGCCTGGCTCTGCACGGCGATTGTCTCTGTGCTGGTTTCCATCCTTGGCATCGTCCTTTTACCCTCAATTTTGAAAGCGTCGGGAGCCAGTGACAATACTTTTGGCTTTGCAGCTTCTTATCTGACTATCATTTTTGCCGGCAGCATCGTCAGTATGTTAAATTTTACCACCAGCCAGATGATTCGTGCGGAAGGTGCTGCCAAATATGCTTTAATGGGCATGTTGCTGGGTACCGGCACCAATATAATCCTCGACCCCATTTTTATACTTTGGATGCATCAGGGCGTCAAAGGTGCTGCCATCGCCACGGTTATCGGCAACGGCGTGGCACTATGCTATTATCTTTCATTCTATCTCAGGGGGAAAAGCCTGGCTGCTCCTGCTCTCAAATATCTCAGTTTGCAGTGGAGTACCCTAAAGGAAATCCTCAAAATCGGCTTTCCTTCTTCACTCAGTCAGTTTATGATGAGCGTGGGCAATGCCATATCTTATCATATCGCATCGGGTTATGGAGATAACACTGTGGCAGCTATGGGTGTGGCAATGCGGGTTTTCACGATTCCCATCTTTATCTTTATCGGTCTGGCAATCGGGGTGCAGCCTCTGATTGGTTACAGCTATGGTGCCGGAAATAAACTGCGCCTGAAGCATGTCCTTAATACTGCCATTGCTTATGCCCTGGTGCTGTCGTTTGTCTTTACCCTGCTGTTTGCCCTGTTTTCCAAATACACGATGATAATCTTTATCAAGAATCCGGAAGTCGTCGCCATCGGCAGTCAGATTTTGCGGGTCTATACCTTTGCCATCATCTTTGCCGCTGTGCAAATGCAGTTTGGCAGTGGCTTGCAGGCTATGGGTAAAGGCATGGCATCCTTTATTTTATCTATTTCCAGAATGGGTTTGATATACATTCCGGCAATTATCCTGCTGAATAAATTCTTCGGATTCAATGGCATGATTTTAGCCTTGCCCCTGACCGATTTTCTCACTACTGGTCTGGCTTTTGGCTTTATCTACAAGATTCTGGTTAATGTGGAAAAAGAGCACGAACCGGCATAGGGGTTTTGGATACCCATAATTTAATTGACATAATCACCTCACAGCATAAGCTCTACCCTGTGAGGTGAACATGCTTTATTACCAAAATATCAATCTGATAACGTCAATGATAATAGCCATGATAATCGTGATACCTGTTTATTACGCAATCTCAACTCTGCGCACCAGTGATTATGGCAGAAGAAAATCCTGGAAGAAGGTTACTGGTAAATGCACCTTGAAGGGTGATGAATTTATTAAACATGTGCAAAAGCTCTGCCTGCACAGGAAATATATCCTGCTGGAAATCTCTTCCACCCATGCTTATATCAAAGAAAGCATGTCTTTCAGCACCGGCGGAGTGTTGTACTACATCGAACTGAACGACACGGAGCCTGACACAGTTACAGTTTGGGCAAGAGGTTCAATTTATAAAAACAGAATCAATCCGAATTGCCTGACCGGCATGGTCAATATGTTCTTTTCCTGAGAGCAACCCCAATAACCTTACTTCAACAGCACCATTTTACCGGTCAGATTGCTTGTATCAGTTTCACATCTGTAATAGTACATTCGGGATGAAACCTCTTTACCTTGGTTGTCTTTGCCATCCCAGGTCAAATTTTGGACACCGGCTTGTTTATTTGATGTTACTTAAGGATTGCTTTATAGAGTCTGGTTATCTCAATCAAAAGCTGGTGCGGCACCAAGCCCTGAATGGATAAGCCATTTAAGAGCCTTTGACGGATTATTGTGGAAGAAACATTCAGCGGTTTGCAATTGAGATAGGTAAAATCTTTAAGCTGGGCAGTTATCATCGGGTCAGGACTATAGCCGGGTCGGATGGAAACCAGAAAGCGGACATTCTCTTTCAGCCATTGGAAATTAAACCAGTTGGGGAGCTGGCTCAAATTATCCATTCCTATAAGGAAAGAGAAATTGTGTAGGGGATAGGTGGCTTTCAACCTTTGCATGATTTCGTATGTTGAGCCGTCACCCAGTCCGGCTTTGTCAATATCAAGACATTTGAAGCGAGGCTCAGAAGCTATGCCTCTTTGAATCAAGCTAATTCTCGTTTCGAAATCGAGCATGATGCTATCCTGCTTAAACCTATGCTTGCCGGAAGGGATAAACCACACTTCAGCAGCTGCGCCCAGTTCCAGCACCTGTCCGGCAATGTGCAGATGTCCGAGATGGACAGGGTCAAAGCTGCCACCCAGGATAGCTACTTTCAGAGGAGTTGCGGGTTGATTATACATAAGTTAGAAGTGATGAACCAGTCTCTTGACTTCCTTGCTGTCAGGATAAGAGCTTCGAAGCTTTTGCCAGGCTTCATTGGCTGCTGTATTATTCTTTTGGGCAATATGAATCCTGATGGAATAGTATAGAGCTTTGCGGTCAAGTTCATCCTGATTGCCGAGGTCGGTTATTTCCTTAAGGTACATCAGTGAAGAGCTATAGTCCTTCATTCTGTAGTAAATAAAGCCGTTAAAGAATTTCTTTTGCAGGAGTTTATGCTGTCCTTGGCGGATATAATCCACCGCTTCAGTAAACATGGGGCTGGCTGGGAACTTGTCCACAAACACCCGAAAAGCTTCAATGCTTTGGATAGTTTCGTTCTGGTCATATTGAGGCGCCAGGGATTCTTCAAAAAAACAAACTCCAATGCGGAAATAAGCAGTCTGAATATCATTAAAGTCGGGATAGCTACTCGTCATCAGAGTATATTTAAGCCGTGCATCGGTAAACTTGTGCATTTCATAATAACACTCTGCCAGTCTCATCAGGGCAACAGCACTGCCGGCACTTTTCTTCTCAAAAGAGATGTCATCATACAGCAAGGCAGCCCGGGCATACTTTTTCTTGCCAAACAAATCATTGGCTTTTGCCAGTTTATTATCCAGGCTCAGTTCCACTTTATTTCTGGCACAGCTGCATAACAGCAAGACCAGTAACAACCACGATATTCTTTTCAACATAATTATCCTCAATGTTTACTTAAGCGTCCAGAGCATCAGAATCAGCGAACCCAGAATGGCACTGGCGATAATCGGCTCATACCATTTCATGGCAAGCAAGCTGCCGGGGTTCTCTATCTCAGGATTTCCGATAAGTTTATATTCCCTCAGAGCAATCAGTTTCTGCTCAGGGAGCGCAATCTGTTTAAGCTCAAAGCGATAAACAGGCGCACTGTAACGGGCATAGGAAAAGAAATTGCGCTTCTCTCCGGTTTCGATAGTCTGTTCAAGGCTTAGTTCCAGCAGGTCAGCTTTCGGCAAATTCAGCTTCTTCAATATTTGAGTACCGGAACTTGCATCCTCAGTTTCAAACGGCATAGTATCAGAGTTATCTTTGACAAGTCCGATATTGGTCTCACGCAGGTCAATCCCCAGAGCTAGCAGTTTTTGACGCAGGTCTCTTTCCAAAGCAGGCGTCCATTCTCCGCAACGGATATCCACAATGACCGGATTGGTAAAGACCAGCGAATCTACTAAGCCGGAGACGATTTCAGGAGTCTTCTGCGGCATGTTCAGAGCCTGAACATCCACAACAAAAAACATCATCATTACTGCCAATAGCAGCAAAGACCTATTACTAAACAACCGTGCAAGAATGATGTGCATATATTGGTTACTTCAAACTCAGCAAATACTTATCAACCAGGTTCATTTTCTCATAATTGGGATACTGGCGTTTGAGTTTTTCCAGTTCATGCTTTGCCTGGGGCTTATCTCCTGATTTTAGATAGGACAAGCCCAGCTTAAACTGGGCGTCAGGTGCTTTGGCGGAATCGGGATATTTCCAGACTAACTTTTCAAACTCAGTTATGGCTTGTTGATAGTCCTCCAAAGAATAATATGCTTCGCCCAACCAATACTGGGCATTGGCAGCTAACGTTTGTTTGGGATACTTAATTAAAAAGTCCCTGTAGATAGCTATAGCGCCCTGAAAATCGCCATTATTGAACAAGATTCTGGCATTGCCATAATCAAGCTGAGCTTCGGGATTATCTTTTTCTTCTGCAGTTGCAGGAGGTGTTGCTGCAGGCGTTAAGGTTTCAATCTTTTTAGGTTGTTCTGGTTTGACCTGGGGTTTTTCAGTGGTGGGATTGCTGACTTTGCTATCAAGTTTACTGACATCATCCCTGATTTTGGCTAACTCTTTGTTCAGTTCAGCAAGCTGATTCTGATAGTCAATGGGATTTATCTTGGTGGCAGAGGTAAATAATGAATCCGAGATACTGGAAAACAGTTTGGTTCTGATCGCTTCGATTTGTTGTTGTTGCGCTTTTAAAACCTGCTGTTTCAGGGAATCCGCTTCATCTCTTGCATATTGAACCACCGCACCTGTCTTGGCAAGTTCCCTGCGTTGAGCAAGAATATCCAAATCTGTAATGGCTGCCAACAGTGCTTGTCTGTAGAACACGATATCACGTTTCATCTGAGCAATTTTGAGGCTGTCTTCCTGTTGATACTGTTTAATCTTGCTCATAATTTGGGAATGCTCATAATCATTCCTGCTCTTAGGATTGTTGATTTCGTTGCTGCTGCAAGCTATCAACCCTAAAGCCAAAAGCATGAGACCAATATACTTTATCATATCTTCACCCCGCTAAGTTTGGAAAATATTACTAATCAACCAGTAACAAAGCTTTATAAGCACGGAAAGTTTCAAACAGGTCTGCTTTGCTGCACAGTTCATACAGCGAATGCATACCCATCAGACCCGTGCCGCAATCGATTACTTCGGCGCCCAGTTCAGCCAGGATGCCGGCTATGGTTCCACCGCCGCCTTCATCGACTTTGCCAAGTTCACCCATCTGCCAGAAAACTCCGGCTTGGTTTAAAGTGCGGATAACCTTGGCTGTGAATTCTGCATTGGCATCATTGCAGCCGGATTTTCCACCGGAACCGGTAAACTTGGAAAGTCCGACGCCATAGTTCATCAGGATGGCATTTTGTTTTTCATGCACACCGGGATAGTTTGGATCTATGGCTGCCGTCACATCACCTGAGATGATGTGGCTGTTCATAAATGTTTTGCGCAGGTTATCGCTGCCATTATCTTCACCATTGGTTTTAAGCAGATTTGCCATAAAGTCCTGGATAAAGACGCTTTTTGCACCTGTATTACCGGTACTGCCGATTTCTTCTTTATCGGAGAAATAGACCACCAATGTCTTATTGGGTTTTTCGTTCATTGCTTCCAGAATTGCCTGCAACCCGGCGTAGGCGCAAATCCTGTCATCTTGTCCATAACCGACCACCATGCTTTTGTCCAAACCGCCGTCACGGGCATAAGCAGCCGGAACCAGTTCCAGTTCTGCAGAGATAAAATCGTGCTCAGTTATGCCGTATTTATCATGCAACAGCTTCAGAGCATAAAGCTTGGCTGCATCTTTATCATCATTGCCAATCTCCATCCGGGAGGAAAAGACCAGGTTCATTTTACTTGCATCAATTGCTTCCGACAAAGTCTTGGTGTATTGCTCTTTACGTGCCAGATGCGGAAGCAGGTCCGGAATTACAAACACAGGGTCTGCCAAATCTTCACCGATGCTGATATTGACTGTTTTGCCGTCTGCCTTCACCACGAAACCGTGCAAAGCCAGCGGAGTGGAAACCCACTGATATTTCTTAATACCGCCATAGTAATGAGTTTTCATTACAGCCAGCGAAGTATTGCCGTCTTCATAGAGCGGATTTTGTTTCAAATCCACTCTGGGAGCGTCGATATGGGCAGCAATCATATTCACGCCATTGCTGACCGGCTCTTTACCAATCACGGCAAAAGCCATCGTCTTACCACGAAAAGCCTGATAGCCTTTCTTGATGCCTTTTTTACCGTCCAGCGGCTTGAATTGCTTTTTGGTCAGAATGTCCAAAGTGTAAGCGACGGTTTCTCTTTCAGTTTTGGCTTTATTGAGAAAGTCCTTGTAGTTCTCAGCAAAGGCAAAAGCCTTGTCCTGCAAGGTATTGTCTGCGGTTTTCCAAAAGTTTAACCGTTCATAAAGCAGAGGATTCTTGGGTTTGTCTGCACCTTTTTTCGGCATTACTACTCCATTTTTGCTATAAAAGCGCGGTTGCTAACCTCTATGCATCTATTTTATTTACATTATAATACGTAGTAACTGACGCCTCGTCTGTTTCTATTCATTCGGGGCGAATGTTTCAACTAAGGTTTATTTTATTTCCAAAATTTCCAGCTTGCGTTCGCCCATGGGAGCTTGAATCAAAGCGATTTCTCCCGGCTTTTTACCGAGCAAGCCTTTCCCAATCGGCGAAGCGATTGAGACTGCCATGACGCCCTCGTCTTCAGGAAAATTGATTTCATCCACTCCGACGACGTGAAACCATTGCTCTTCTCCGGTGTCAGTGTCTTTGGTACGGCAGTAAAGACCAAATCTGACTGTGTCTTTGGGAAAAACTGAAGTATCGATAACTTTGAGCTGAGCGCTTCTGCGTCTTAGAAAGTCAATTTCATGGTCAATGGCGCGTTGTCTTTCTTTGGCAGCTTTGTATTCTGCATTTTCGCTCAGGTCGCCCATTTCTCTGGCAATAGTTACAGCTTTGATCACATCCGGTCTTTCATTATTCATCAAATCGTATATCCGGTTTTGGATGCTGTCCATTCCGGGCTTGGTGATAAATTGGGTGAAATCCATTCTTTTCCTGTCAGGATTTCTTTTTCTGAAGCACTTTGTAAGCAGCAGTGGCAGCTTTCTTGAGCCGGGCATTGCCGCTGTGTGTCCAGTTTTCCACATACGGAACCAGTTCATGCTGATAATCAGTGATGGCACCGCAAAGGATTTCCACCGTTTGCGGGTCACGCGTTGAATGGTATTCACGGAATATCTGCAAAATTGCTTCCGGATTGAGCTTCCAGATTGCTTTCAGAATGGTAACATTGGTCAAAACCCCATCCACAATCGGATAAACCCAGCGATTCTGCTGATGTTTAATTACAGCAGTCACAATATCGGGCTTGCATTTTATCATTTTTATCAGGAAAATGGTTGCTTGCTTACGCAAAGGCTCATAATTGCTTTCTATCCAGGCATAAACGTGAGTCAGATATGGCTCGGTCTGCTTCTTGAATAAAGGCAGGAAAATCTTTTCAAAGATAACGCTGATATCATGTGCGCTGGCTTTGAGCATGGCTTTTTCGATGATGGGCAGATAGGTGGCAGGCTTTTTGGTGAGGAAGTGCGACATAAAGTGAATGAATGCCATTTTGCCATTTTCGCCTTTCTTATCCCACAGATGTTGATAAAAAGGAAGATACTGCTCGTGCGTCTTGCCGATTTTGTGCGCTATCACTTTTGTTACCAATTGGATAACTTCATTGGGAATGCGACCGTTTACCCTTTCAGGATACCAGTTAAAGATTATTTCAAAGTCATAGTCCTGCTTGGGAAGTTTATTTACCAAATAATACTCCGTATCTTTGGTCAGCCGTTCTTTCCAATCGATGGTAATCATGGTTCTGCTCCTTTATATCTGCCCACAATTCAACTATTTATACAGATTATCATCAACTCCTGTAAAGGCTATGCTGTCAAGTAGAAATATTCACTAGTCATTTCCGCTTAGGAAGAAATCCAAGTCTTTGGTATAAAGAGAAGCAGGTAATCAGGTTATCATTACCCCTTTTTGCTTTTTTGATACAACAAAAAGGAATAGAGCACGGGGAAAACAATCACTACAACGAGCATGATTAACTCGGCATAATTCATCCACATAGCTCTGATATTGAAAAATCCTCTGGCTAACATAGACAACCCCAGTATCACAAAGCAATATCCGCCCATTCTGGAAGTCTTGCGCCAGATTTCATCCGAGTAAAAAGTCCATGGGGTCTTGATGCCGGCTATAAAGTTACGGGGCAGCTTGGGCAGAATATTGCCCAGAAATATAAACAACCCGCCCATCAAAATAAACAGCATCTGAATTTTATTCTGCCACACCGGATAGTGTCCCAAAAGCAGCATATAGATATGAAATAACGCAAAGAAAAAGACCATGCCCATCGTCATCAGAGGAATAATTGCATCATATCTTTCTTTATTTTGCTTAAAAACTGGCGACAATTTTTCCGAAAACATCATCAGCAAACCCAAACCCAGATTAAACAACCAGAAGGGGATAATTGCCGTGTTCCGTGACGCATATCCATCAATCTGGTTTTGGACATTCCAATGCACCGGAATCATCGTGGCTTTGGGTAAAGTGTAGCCAAGATATAGAACGACAATCAATTGCACTACCAGGATTACCAAGGTAGCCTTATTGTACTTATGCATTTTCATTTGGTTTCTCCTCTTCTCTGTCTTGAATATTCAGAAAGTCAAACAGTAAGGTGGTGATTTCCTGCATTATCGTGGCGTTGAGCTGATACAGGATAAACTGTCCCTGTTTTTCTGCATAAATCAAACCTGCGTTCCGTAGAATTTTGAGATGGTCGCTGACTGCCGGCTTGGAAATCGTGAACCGGTCGGCAATTTCCCCGGCAGACATGGAATCCTTTTTACTCAGAAGTTTGAGTATCTTTCTGCGGTTGGCGTCAGCCAGAGCCTTGAATATTTCATCTTGTGCCATCATCATTCTCCATATATTTAACTAATTACTTAATTATCTAAGTACTGTCAAGTCTTTTCACAGTCGAGGGCATCTATTCTACCTCAAGGTCAAGCATATATCAAGCGTAATATTACGCTTGATATATGCTTGACCTTGTGGTGAAAAGTAGCCTATTCTATAGAATGACAGGTGGACTTTGTGCATGGACTTATTGCATCATCATTTTGCGCACCAGCGTTTTGTCAGCAGACTGCAGACGGCAAAAATAGACTCCCGAACTAACCAAACGTCCCTGATTGTCGCATCCGTCCCAAATCACGCTGTGCTTGCCGGGGTCAAAACTTTTCCAGCTTCGCACGCATTGTCCTTTCACATTGAAGATGTCCAGAGCGGCTTTGCTGTCTGGTTTAACGATAAAACTGATTGTAGTGGCGGAATTGAAGGGATTGGGCATATTTTGCAGTTCCACAGGAATCTGCAGGATATCTTGGTTGCCGGTTAACTGGAAGTCTATGGTTATGGGAACTGATTCTCCCGCAATGTATTGAGCTGTCACAAAAGCAGTGTAATTTATACCGATAATCAGGTTTTGGAAGCTCCAAGCCGGCTCATTAGTGGATGCCACAAATTCCCCGTTGAGATACACATTAAAGTGTTCAAACGGAGATGTGCTGCCGGTTGCAGGCACAGACCAGGTCAGCAGAACAACTTCTGTATGCTCTGCTGCTACAAGGTTTAAAGGCGGATTGAGAGTAGCTCCGGAATACATCTGATTGAGGTAATAGCGGAAAGTTCCGTCATAGTCGCCCAAAACGAGGTCAAGGTCTCCATCCAAATCCAAATCAACCAGAGCTGGAGCAGTATTCTGGTCTCCGGTTATTCCGCTGAGTAAAAATACATTCTCCACCCAATCCGTACCCTGACGCAGATAACAGTGCAAATCACCCCACCCATCACCTGCCACAAAGTCCAAATCACCATCGTTATCAATATCTCCAAAGGTGGGAACACAATTTGAGCCAATGTCAATCCCACCAAAGTAACCGGTTATCCCCACCCAATCAGGAATTAGAGGAGTGCCCTGATTTTCATAGTAAACGAGGTTTCCTGCTTCATTACCTGCTACGAGGTCCAAATCCCCGTCATCATCCATATCCAGCAGCCTTGGGACAGACCAGCCTCCCAATGCCACAGAAGCCAGCACCGCTGTTTCCTGCACAAAACCAAAGCCGGTATTGCGGTGATAGTATAAATGTCCGCTCAGGTCACCGATAATGGCATCCGGCAGATTGTCACCATTGACATCACCAATGGCTACAGCTGAATAGATGGAATGGTCAATACTGGCAAAATAAGCGCTGTTTTCTGCCCAGGCAGGACCGTGCACATTGCCGGTGTTTTTATAGTACTTAATATTTCCCAATTGACTACCGCTAACCATATCAAGGTCACCATCGTTATCGAAATCAAAGAAGACCGGAGAGCTGGCGCCTCCCACATCCAAGACACCACCGAACAGAGCAGTATTGGCTTGCCAGACGGGAGTCGAGGCTGTTCCGGTATTCACATAATATTGCAGCGGACCGGAAGCTGTTCCTAACACGAGGTCATAAAGTCCGTCATCATTCAAATCAACCAAATCAGGGGAATTCCAGTAAGTCGATAAACCAAGACCTGAGAAGATATCGGGGTTTGGTTGCCAGTCGGCAACTGAGGAATTTCCGGCATTCTGGTAATAGATAAAACCAAAGGAGTCGCGTCCAACCATGATATCCTGGTCACCATCAGCGTCAAAGTCACAGAACACGGGATAAGCATACAAACCGACATCGCCAATGAGTTGCATGGCAGTTTCGCTGAACAGACCGTTGATAGAGGTTCCAATATTTGTATAAAGCCGGACATTTCCGTCTTCACTGAGACCCACCACCAAGTCCAAATCTCCATCGTTGTCCACATCAGCCAAATCAGGAACGGGATTGGAGCCAACCCCTAAGCCGGCAAAGAAGCCTGCTGACTCGGAAAACACTGGCACAGTCACCGTTCCGGTATTGAGAAAAAGATGCAACCCGGTGTATCCTCCGGTGATGAGGTCGAAGTCACCATCCGCGTCTATATCTGCGCAAACGCCCATTTCCGCATCAAGTGAAGAGATACCTGCTGTGAGATTATCTCCGATAATGAAAGCCGGCACTATGGCACTTCCCGTGTTTTTTATATAGAGAGGAGGGTTGCTGGTGTTACCCAGCAGGAAATCAAAATCTCCGTCACCGTCAAGGTCTGCGAACCGGGGTTGTGAGAAGGTGAGACTTGGAATACCGCTTGGGTTAAAGACAGAATTATCCGCTTGCCACGGCTGTGCGAATAACATCTGAATGCAAAATAATACCATCAAAAAGATAATGCTACTTTTCATTATTCAAACTCCCTGAGCTGAAACTTAAACACTGTTATACAAATCCAACTCTTTGTCTTAAGTCAAGCTTAATCTGTTTTTATCCATTCTCGTTCATTGTCAGCCTATAAATCCAGCTCCAGCATCAGTTCGTTATTTGTTCTTTACAAATTAGTCTCTCTCCAATATCATTTTTCCGGCAACTAAGAGTTACGCTCTTTTCAAACACACTCTAACCAATCATTATTTGCCTGCAGATTAATTCCGGTTGCATTTTGGTCAATGCTTTTGTGGCAGAAACAAATAACTCGCCGGAAACAACCACGATTTCTTGTTCAGAAGCAGGTATTACTTTGTATTTGTCAATCCGAAAACCGACTTGCCTGATTTCGGCAAGTATGTCATCGGGAAAACCGAAATAGCGTTGAGCTATTCCTTCAGTAACGAGGGTTCTGTTAATCGGGTCAAAATTATGTTTCAGCTTTTCATCAATAACATCTCCGCACATAGTCCTGACAATAAAAGCTCCTCCTGGTTTAAGAACTCTGAACACATTTAAAAGAAGCTTCCTTCTATCCTCACCGATTATACAATGCAGACAATGCCCATCCAGAACAAAATCAAAGCTATTGTTCTGATAAGCTCTATCGCGAGCAAAGTAATCAATCAGAGACTATAACAAGATTAACCCGGCATAACCGGGTTAATCTTTTGGGGAAAAGTTTACTGAAGTTGAGATGAAGCTACACTATTCGCAGGTATAGAGATCAGCAAAGGTCAGCCTGAGCAGGGTAAATTCCGGATGCTCAGGTGATTGCCAATAGCAGCCTATCATTTCCTCTGCCTGAAAAACCCGGCTTTTAACAGCTGCATCCATGACTATTTCTGCTGTTCCACTGCCCTGAATATGCAAATCCTTATCATCTTTTTCCGTTAACAGATAAAGCGAAAAGTGGCTGTTTGTCTTGAGATGTTTGACCTTGTTTCTGTTGGTGCCAGTGGTTATATAAAACTCTCCGTCCACATAGAGAAGTGCCATTGGACGGACGTAGGGCAAATTTTCATAAACAGTTGCGAAAGCACAATCCTGATGGACTTTGAAGTAACTGCTGTAATCTGTGATATTCATATATTCTCCAGTGAAAAGTATAGTAAATATTCTGCCGTTTTTGTCAATCAGTTTTCAAAATCCTGTTTATATTACTCCTGTTGTACCCGGGCAGGGGACGCTTTGATAGCAACCACTCTGTAAAATCGCAGGTTTTCAATCGTTGAAGCCGACCAGGATAATCCTGTAACAGATGCTTCAAGCCTCCAGTCTTCTGGTAATTCACTGGGAATACTTGATGAATAAATTTTGTATCCTGTGGCTAAATTCACAGCATCCCAGCTTAAGCTAATGGCATTGTTTGAACAGTTAATTTTTAGATTTTGCGGAGGATTAGGTGGTATTGGAGTGGTCACTTTTTCCTCAAGCAGAATATCGTCAATTTGCCATTGATTAATGTTATTGGAATTCCCTGAAAACACCCAGGCAATGCGGAGATTGGCGGCACCAACACCATGGTTGAGAGCAGACAGAGTGAATTCTAACCCCTGTGCCGGAAAACCATTGTTGGGATTTACCCACTCCCCGATTAAATACTCAGTAGATCCGACCATAGCCATTACTTTCAAAGAATAATCTCCATCATAGTGATTAACGCGTTGCTTGAAGGATAAGAGCAATTCATCCATACCCGAACTATTTATATAAGGAGATATGAGGTAAAAGTCAGTGTTTGCCACGGGGTTGGATGCAAAGACCATTTCCGGAGCTTCACCTCCACTCTGTGACATATCCTGAACGCTCCAGTTTTGATTTGTAGTCTCCCATCCTGCCGGTAATAAGCCAAACTCAATACCTGTAAAATCCTCTTCCCATGGCAAGAGTTTGACAATAGGCTCATATACTTCTCCTGAAAGCGAAACCTGGTGAAGACTGCGCCCGGTAGAAGACCTGAGTGTATTATCGTCTCTGCTTAACTGTATTTGCATTGCACGAGCTAAATTATCGCTGATTTGCAAGGAGGCGGATTTTTGACCCAATGAATCAGGGGAAAACTCCACGCTTATCATCACAGACTCGAATGATTCAATATTCACGGCTTCTGTAAGGTTAATCAGATAAAATTCTGAGGCATTAGTTCCTGTAATCAGAATATCTTCCGGAGCCAGACTAATAACCCCTGCGCCTTGATTGGATATGTAGAAGTCTTGCCTGAGGTTCGAGCCACCTAAAGCAACCATGCCAAAATCATGTGCTGTGGGATATATTGAAAATACAGGCTCTATACTACTCCAGATACTTATATCGTCTAAAGCAATTCCTTCCAGAGTTGTAGAATTGTCCGATGCAAAACGGAAACGCAGATACGCCGAATCCTGGTTTTCCAATCCCGGTAAAAGAGTGCTGTATTTCACCCAGTTTCCGCTTAAGCCAGACCACTTGGGAGCTGCTATAGGTCCACTGGGAATGAAATTGTTGTAAAAACCACCATCTCCACTTACATATTGCCAGGATAATCCGTCATCGATAGTCGACTCCAGAATCATGCCATCATAGTTGGCTTCACACCATTGATTAATCCAAACAGAAAGCTTGGGATTTGAAGCACTGCTAAAATCCAGTTTGGGGGATTTTAACCAGGTATTGGCATCATTGGTATAATTCTGAGTTAACAGGGTCATCCAGGCTTTGGTTCCACTATGAGCGGAATTGATATTTGCCTGAGCCGGAGTTCCCAGTTCCCAAAGATTGCTGCCAGTGATAAATCCACTTGTCCAACCGCTATATCCGGCATCAAAAGTTTCGATATAAGTGGTAGAGTCGATTACCAGAGATAAGGAGGCTGTTGTGAAAGACCAAATTGGGCAGTTTGAAGCATTAGTCCGTTCTTCTCTGGAATCAGCCCTGCCACCCGGACTGGCATCCGTCGTGGGGATTACCTGCCAAAAATATGTTGTGCCGTAATCGAAATCTATGTGCGCAGCAATGTTGTAAGAGCCAATTCCACCGGCAATATAAGTATCTGTTGAGCCAGCCAGGGTGGGATTAGTTCCGGCTTTAATAATAAATCCAACCGGGTCTGTATAAGCAGGCTGTGAGCTGTATGTCCAGCCTAAATGAGTCCCAACAGAAATATTTATGGCATTGTTTGCCGGGATGGGGCTGTGAGCCGCTGCCGGAGGCGGAGCTTCGGTGCTAATAATTACGTTGTCAATATACCAATTATCGATTCTGTAAGTATCACCTGAAAATACCCAGGCAATCTGTAGATTGCTGGCTCCAATCCCATGATCAATTGCATTTAGCTCAAACTCTACCGTCTGTGCGGGAATATCACCCGTCGGATTAACCCATTCGTGAATCAGATATTGGGTAGTCCCCACGATAGATAACGCCTTCAACGTGTAGCTTCCACTGTAATCATCCAGACTGTGCTTGAAGCTAAGAGTCAGGTTTTCGAAGCCGCTTGTGTTTATGGGTGCTGTATTAAGATATAAATCTCCTGTATAACGAGGGTTCCAGTTAAACCTCATTTCCGGGCTTGCCCCTCCGGCAAAGTTAGAGTTCGTTGTGCTCCAGTGTGCATCTGTAGCCGTCCATTCTGCCGGGATTTGACCCGGTGTCACAAGAGCAAAATCCTGTGCCCAGTAGAAGCTTGGCAAAATACCTATCCCTGTGAGAGATGCTTGCAACACTTCTCTACTACGGGATTGATTTTGTCTTGTCAGGCTCAAGGTTGTGCTTTGGTTTCCGGACCTGCTGTCGGTAATTTGCAGGCTTGCTTCTTTGGCTCCAATGGATAGGGGGGCAAAGCGCACATATACAGATGCCATATCCATGGGGCCGAAAGACGTAGTTTCTTCCAGATTGGTAAGATTAAAATCTATAGCATCACTACCTTCAATTGTTATATCAGCAGGAGATAGCTCTACCGTCTCTATCGTAAGGTTGGAGATTACAAATTCCTGCCAGTCTGAGGTTGTTCCGGTATTATACTCATCAAAATCATAGGAAGTGGGATTTAATCCAAAGGTTGGTCCATCGGCATCCCAGATACGAATTAAATCAACGGCAATCCCTTCCATAGCAATTGAGAAATCTGACATAAACCTGAAGCGCAGATAAACCAGTTCCTGGTTTCCAAGTCCAGGTAGAGTAGAACTGTACTGCGTCCAGATCCAGTTTACCCCTTCGGTACTACCTGACCATTTTGGGGGAGCAAGAGGTCCGCTTGCGCTGGTATTATTATAAAAATTAATGTCTCCCACCACTTTCTGCCAGCTAGCTCCACTATCGATTGAGGATTCCAAAATCATGCCATCATAACCTGCTTCGCACCAAATATTCAACCACACAGATAGCTTTGGCAGTACCACTTCACTAAAATCCATAGCAGGTGACATTAACCAGGCGTTAGCATTATCCGGATAATTCTGAGTTAAGTTTGTCATCCAGGCATTATCGCCAAAGTAGGCAGAGTTTATCTTGGTTTGGTTTGGTTCTCCCAATTGCCATAAATCGCCTGCTGATGCTCCACCGGTTGTCCAGCCTTCCGGACCCGCATAGAAGTACTCTGTGTAGGGAAAAATGCTTATCACACCTGAGCTTTCCTGGGTGGTAAATGACCATACCTGGCAGTTGAGGGCGTCACCTCTGCTGTTTGTGGTTGGTATTACCTGCCAATAGTAGGTAGTATTGAATGCCAGGCTTGTGAATACGTTTATACTGTGATTTCCAACACCTCCGGTAACATAGCTTTCCGTGGCACCGGCAAGACTTGGATTAGTCCCAATCTTCACTCTGAAACCGATTGGATCAGAGAAAGCAGGATGAGAAGTGTATGTCCAACTCAGGCTTGTATTCACAGGAATGTCAATGGCATTATTTGCTGGAAGAGGGGTATGCGCTGTCGCTGGGTAGTCCTGCACAACGCCAACAATATACAGAGCAGAATAGACATGATTGGATGTAGCAGACTCTCCACTGGGGCTGCTGTAAACTGCTTTCAGAAAATAGACATAGTCCTCGCCTGTTACTGCTGTGATATCGTTGAAGAAGGTCTGATTAGCCGGAATTGCGGCAATCATCAAACCGTTGCGAAAGAGTTTGTATGAGGTTTGAGTATTACCTTGAGGTGCCTGCCAGTTAAGTTCAATACTGGTATAACTTGGAATAGCTGTCAGATTTTGCGGTGAATTGTAAGGGTTGGAAATTAGCCCCAGGCTGATGTCATCCAAATAAATCGAGCCCTGATTAGCAAGACTGCACCCCTTGAATCCAATGTAATAAGCTCCGGGAGAAGTCGGAGTAAAATTGACCAGGTTAAGATTATAACTGGTAAATGCCA
>Ga0247842_10003569_pt1 | contig 20667 bp, 17 predicted proteins | sample LaCruzMarch2015__3_FD_192411 | JGI IMG/M metagenome (GOLD analysis project Ga0247842, IMG submission 192411) | Freshwater microbial communities from meromictic Lake La Cruz, Castile-La Mancha, Spain - LaCruzMarch2015_19m | ecosystem: Environmental > Aquatic > Freshwater > Lake | place: Spain...
CTCTACAACCTTCTCTTCCCTGATAAAACGGGCATCAAGATCGCTCCGAAGAATAAAAGCCCTGATTTTCAGCTCTGTTTTAGCTTCTGCGATGAAGAGGGCTAAAACAAAACTCAGGAAACTCCAGTATATTATCATACGAAATATCTCCCCCTTCGGTAACATTTTCCAATGAGGCAACTGGGTGTCGGCTTTTGTTGATTGGGCAGAATCTCAATACAGTTTCCTTACTAAAACAGCTCTGCCTGCTCCGCGCTTGTCCGTGCTTTCGCCCTTCTGGGCGGAGGGGCAGCGCTGGCCGAGAGCAGTTGCGCCGGCATCTCGCCGATGAAGCGGGAAAGGGGGCGGGGCGAAGGACCGGCCCAGGCGCGCATCCCGGATGCGGTCAGGAGCAGCCGCTCCCTGGCGCGGGTGAGGCCGACGTAAAAGAGCCGCCGCTCCTCTTCCAGATTCACGTCGTCCCAGAGCGAACAAGGAAGGAGCCCCTCTTCCACGCCGGCGAGAAATACCACCGGAAACTCCAGTCCCTTGGCGCTATGCAGGGTCATCAGGGCCACGGCCTCGGCGCGCTCGTCGTAGACCGAAGCCTCGGCGTAGCGGCGCAGATGGAGGCCGAAGGCCGTCAGGTTGTTCCCGAAGCTGCCGGCCAGATCCAGGAGCCGTTTGACGCCGGCCGGCTCCGGACCGATGCCGAGAAACGGCAGCACCCAGGCCAGGCCGGCGGCGAGGCCATTGCGGGCAGTGTCCTCCCAAAAGTGCTTCAGGGCCTGATCCAGCTCCGCCAGTGCCCGCCCCGCTGCCTGCGGCAGCTCGGGGATTGCGCGGCAGGCCCAGAAATCACCTGCCAGGGGGAGTGCCGCCTCCAGCCGTTCGATGGTTGCATTCCCAATCCCCGGCAAGCTCCCGGCAAGCCGGAGCCAGTCGGCGATCACATCCGTTCCGGCGGCGGCCTGCACGAAATAATAGGCGGCCCTCACTTCCGGAGTCCGATAAAACGGCACGACTCCCACCTGCTGGAAGGGGATGCCGCGCCGCTCCAGGGCCGCAGCGACCTCCTCGGCCTGCCTGCCGAGCCTGAAGAGCACGGCCATGTCCCCGAAACTCAATTGCCCTGCCTCACCGTCGCCGCCCCGTCCGGATGCGAGGGAAAAATGTTCGATGCCGCCCATCAACTCCTCGATGCGGCGCACGATGAATTCGGCCTCGGCCGCCGGGGTCGGTGCGCTGTACAGTTCGATTGCGCCCTGCCGGCCGGATTCGGCAACGAGGGGCAGACCGCCGGACCGGCTGTTATGCCGACTGTTGTGGGCGATGAGCGCCGTGGCGGCCTCGATGACCGCGGAGGGGCAGCGATAATTGCGGGTCAGGAGCACCTGCTCCACGCCGGGCATACCGGCGAAGCGGAAGAAAAAAGCCGGGTCGCTTCCCCGAAAGCCGTAGATGGCCTGGTCCGGATCGCCGATGGCAAAGACTTGGGCGGATTCAGCCAGGATCCGCACCAGTTCGAACTGGCTTTCGTTTAAGTCCTGGAACTCGTCCACAAAAAGGTGCGTAAGCGAGCCCAAGACCTGCGCCTGAAGAGTGGCATCCGCCTGAAGCCTGCGGACGAATTCCGGGATCACGGCATCGAGATCAATGGCATGGAGCCGTTGCAGTTCATCCAGATAGGGTTGAATGTGGCCGGCCGCCTCCCCGGCGGGGAGTCGGGACTCAACCACATCAACGATACCTGCCGGGAGGGGGAGGGGGGAATCGCCGCATCCCGGAGTCCCGCGGGATACTTTGCCGGCAACGTCAGCGGAACGGCGAAAATGGTCGGCGATCTCCCCGGCGAGGCCATTGCGCTCCGCCTGGCCCAATCACGGAAAGAGGCGCTTGAGCAGCCGCTCGCGGCTCTCCGGGCCGACCACCGCGAGGCCGGGCGCGCTACGGCGGAGTCCGTGGAGACAAAACTGATGGAAGGTGCCCACGAAAACCCGCTCACCGGCCGATCCGACCAATTTCAGCAGACGTTCACGCACCTCGTCCGCCGCCTTGATGGTGAAGGTGATGGCCGCCATCCGGCCCGGGTCTTGACCGGCTGCCAGGAGGGCCGTCATTCGCTGCGTCAGGGTATAGGTCTTGCCGGTCCCGGGACCGGCAGTCACGAGGATGTGGCGGCTCCCGGAGGCGATGGCGACCGCCTGCTCCGGGTTGGGGCCGCCGGTTGTTGCCGGGGAATGGCCCGCCCCGTCCCGGACCTCCGCCAAGGCCGGCAATGTTAGGGCTCCGGTCTCTTTCTTCCGGGCGGCCCGAACCTTCGACCCGTCGCCGAACAGACTCCCCTGGCCGTCCAGCCGCTCGATTTCTCCCTCCCCAAAGAGGCGGATCACGCCGAACTCGCCGTCGAAGCCGGGCTTGCGGATGACCCGGCCGCTGCGCATGCGCTCCACCGCTTCCCCCAGGATCGGGGATGCCTGACGGATCTCGTCCGGAGGGGTATGCAGGAGCAGGTCGAATTCCGAACCGAACCGGGCGATGGTGCGGCCGTAGAGCTCCATCACCTTTTTGGAGGCAGGTCCCACCCCCAGGATCTCCCCCAGAACCTCGGGGAGCGGGATCAGGCTGAAGACCCGGGGCGAATCCTCGCGGTAAAGCGGCTCCTCCCGGTCGGCGAGCTCCATCACCCGGTGCAAGACCCCCACGGTCAGCGGCTTGCCGCAGACCGGGCAGGCCAGGCCCAGGCGGCGCGTTTCCGGGGGGTTGAGGCAGACATGGCAGGCGCGGTGGCCGTCGGCGTGGTACTTCCCCTCCTCGGGGAAGAATTCCACCGTTCCCCGGAAGGTATCGCGCCTATTGCCGCGGATGGCCTCCCGCAGGGCGAAGAAACTTAGGTCCGTGGAAAAGAGGTTGGCCTCGCGCCCCAGCTTGGACGGGGAATGGCAGTCGGAGTTGGAGATCAGGGCGAAACGGTCCAGGCCGGAGACGAGCCGGTTCATGTCCGGATCGGAGGAAAGGCCCGTCTCCAGGGCAAAGACGTGGGGCGCCAGGTCTCCGAAGCACGCCTCGACGGTGTCGAAGCCGGACCGGGAGCCGAACAGGGAGAACCAGGGGGTCCAGATGTGGGCCGGTACCAGGAAACCCTCCGGCGCCTGCGCAAGCACGATCTCCAGCAGGTCGCGGCTGTCCAGTCCCAGGATCGGGCGGCCGTCGGACTCGATGTTGCCGATCCCCGCCAGGGTGGCGTTCAGCCGCTCGACGGAGGCGAAGTCGGGCACGTAAAGCAGATTGTGGACCTTGCGCACCGCGCCGTGGCGTTTGTAGATGCTGCTGATCTCGGCCGAGAGCAGAAACCGGACCGGGGTCGGAGCCGGCGCAACCCCTGCGAGCGGCGAAACGATCGTCCCCTCGTCCTTCAGCCGGAACAGCCCGGGCTCGGCCGGCGCCAATTCCTCCCTGATGCGCCTGTACCAGCCCGGATGGGTGAAGTCGCCGGTGCCGATCACCTGGATTCCCTTGACCCTCGCCCAGCCGGCAAGCCCGCTCAGGGTTCCCTCGGGGCTCGTGGCCCGGGAATAGGGGGAGTGGGTGTGCAGATCGGCGATGTAGTCCATGACAGCCGTAAACCTTCCAAAAGCAGTTGTTCATCAGAAGGCCCGATTCTCCCCGAAATGTGAAGCCCCCCCCCGCAGGGCGGGGCTTTCCGGCAAGGAGGAAGCAAAAAGCGGGGCTTGCGGGTTAAAGCTCCCGGTCAACCCGGTTGCGTATCGGGATCCTGCAACCCTTCGGTTAGAGCCCTATCCATTTGTAGAAACAGTTTCTACAACATTGTGGCAACAGTTGCCACAAACCGGGCCGTCTGCGATGGTTGAAATACAAATCAAATAATTTAAGTATCTTACGCGTTTTCTTGGGGACCGGCGTCATTTACCGAAACTGTTGCGGCAAATGACGCCCCGATTCCGAAAGGTCAGGTAAGCTGACCGGCCAGCTTCTCCCGCACCTGCTTCGCCTCGGCCACGATCCGCTCGACAACCTCCTTCACCGTCGGCTCGTCGCGGAGGAGTCCCATCACCTGCCCCACGGGAAGGATCCCCTTCTCCAGATCGCCGTTCTCCGTCGCAAGGCGGAAGGCCTTGAAGCCGTTGGCCATGAAGGCGAGCTGCCGGGCATTCTTCCAGCCGGAGGCCAGCACGCCGATACAGAGCTTCAGGTAGGGGACATGGAGCTGGGCGGCGATTTCCCGGGAGTTGAAGAAGGCCGCGATGAGGTCAAGCCCGCGCCGCTCGGCCTTCTCCGCCGTTTCGGTTTTCATGACCCGGCAGGGGATCCCGTCGATCCGGGGTGAGGCGAGGGTGTCGGTGATCTCCTTTTCGACGGAGAGACGCTTGAAGTTCGCGTGGAGCGGGCTCTCCGTCGTGGTCATGAAACGGGTCCCCATCGCGATCCCTTCCGCCCCCAGGGCCAGCGCCGCCGCCAGCCCCCGGCCGTCCGCGAAACCTCCCGCCGCGATGACGGGAATCTTCACGGCATCCACCAGGCTCGGGACAAGGACGAGCGAGGTTACCGCCTCGCCGTGGGCCGCCGCCTCGTGGCCGGTCGCGATCACCCCGTCCGCCCCGTACTCCTCGGCCCGTTTCGCGTGGCGGGCGTTGACCACGGTCGCGATCACCTTGCCGCCGTAGGCATGGGCCCCCTTGACGATCCAGTCACCCTTTCCCAGCGCGAAGTTGATGACCGGGACCTTCTCCGCGAGCATCACCTTCGCGTTCTCCGCGGCGCCCGGGATCAGCAGCGTGGCGTTGCAGCCGAAGGGTTTGTCGGTCAGGCTGCGGATCTCCCGGATCGCCTGTCGCGTCTGTTCCGCATCGAAGGGACCCGTGGCAAGAATGCCCAACCCTCCCGCATTGGAGACGGCCGCCACCATCTTCGGAACGCTGATCCAGCTCATACCGGAAAGAAGGATGGGATAGGAAATGCCGAAAAGTTCGGTAATGCGCGTTTTCACAAAAGGCCTCCTTCATTGCTTCATTGGGGACAGCGCCCCTATTCGAGACCTTTGAATTTCTGCTCTTCCTGTCATTGCGAGGAGCGGAGCGCCGCTGCAATCCGACGCAGTCGTTGCGAGAGCTTCAGCTCGAAGCAATCTCATCAACAAGCTATGGGATTGCTTCGTCGGCCTTTGGCCTCCTCGCAATGACAAGCGGGCGCGTTTTTCAAAGGTCTCCATTCATCTACCTCGCCTGGAGATAACGGCCGATCGTCATGATCTCCGCCTCCTTCGTCCCCTCGTAGAGTTCCAGGATCTTGGCGTCGCGGTACCACTTCGAGACGGGGTACTCCTCGACATATCCGTAGCCCCCGTGGAGCTCGACGGCATAGTTCGCACAGAAGACGGCGGTCTGACCGCCGAAGAACTTCGCCATCGCCGCGAGCGTGTAGTCCGGACGGCCCACGTCGATCAGCCACGCCGCCTTGTAGATCAGTCCCCGGAGCGCCTCGATTTGGATGGCCATCTCTGTGAGCTTTTTCTGGGTAAGCTGGTAGGCGCCGAGCGGCTGCCCGAAGGCGGTCCGCTCCTTGACGTACTTGATGCTCGTCTCGAGGCAGGCCTCGGAGAGCCCGAGGGCCTGGGCGGCGACCATGACGCGGGTCGTGTCGAAGAAGTGCATCAGCTCGCGGAAGCCGTGCCCCTCTTTCCCGACCAGGTTGGTCTGCGGAACCCGGACATCCTCCAGGGCGATCTCCGCCGTATCGCTCGCGCGGATCCCAAGCTTCCCGTGAATCTTGTTCCGGGTGACCCCCTTCGCGTCCGCCGGCACGATGATCAGGCTGAAGCTGTTGTGCTTCTTCTCCTCGGGGTTCGTGATGCACTGGGTCACCATGAAATCGCAGACCGTGCCGTTGGTGATGAACATCTTGTTCCCGTTGATCACGTAATCGCTGCCGTCCTTGACGGCCCGCGTCTTGTAGCCGGCGACATCGGTCCCGGCGTTCGGCTCCGTGAAGGCCCCGGCAGCGACCTGCTCCCCGGCGCAGACGGGCGGGAGCCAGGTCTTCTTCTGCTCCTCCGATCCGTACTGGAAGATCGACTCGCAGCCGAAGGTCGCCGCCGTCACATTGAGGCCGATTCCCATGTCCACCTTCGAAAGTTCCTCGGTAATGATGGCGTTCCCCAGGATTCCCGCCCCGGCGCCGCCGTACTCTTCCGGGATCCAGGCGCCGACGAGACCCTGGGCAGCCGCCTTCTTCCGGATCTCCGGCGTGTACTTTTCCCCCTCGTCGCACTCCTGCGAAACGGAGGTGAAAGTGGCCTTGGCAAACTTATAGGCCATGTCCTGAAGCATCTTCTGTTCTTCGGTGAATTCAAAATCCATGGTTTCTTTCCTCCATTCTGGTTGAAATTCCTTTGAAAGGCCCCTGGTCGGTGAAAATTTTCGGATGGGTATCGTCCGCCATCCCGTCCTTATTTCACCGGATACTCGTAAACCCCCTTGCCGGACTTCCGGCCGAAGCGTCCCGCCCGGACGAGCTGTACCAGGAGCGGCGCGGCACGGTACTTGTCGCCCAGTTCGCGGTGCAGCCCCTCGATCACGTGGAGAAGGGTGTCGTTGCCGATCAGGTCCGCCAGCGCCAGCGGTCCGATGGGATGGTTGCAGCCGAGGGTCATCCCCTTGTCGATGTCCTCGGCCGTCGCCAGCCCCTCGCCCAGCACGAAAAAGGCCTCGTTGATCATGGAACACAGCACCCGGTTCACGACAAAGGCCGGGGCCTCCTTCACGACGATGCACTCCTTGCCGATCTTCTCCCCCCAGGCCTTCGCGATCGCCAGGGTCTCCTCCGACGTCTCGAAGCCGCGGATGATCTCAAGGAGGCGCATCACCGGAACGGGGTTGAAGAAGTGCGTCCCGATGAAACGGTCCGGTCTTTTGGTGATGGCCGCCATCTCGGTGATGCTGAGGCCGGAGGTGTTCGTGAAGAAGAGGCAGTGCGCCGGAACGACCTCCTCCAACTCCGCATAGACCTTCTTCTTGACCGCCATCACCTCGATCACGACCTCGACGACCGCATCGGCAGCGGAGGCCGCTTCTTTCAGATCAAGCGTCGGCCGGATCCTCCCCAGGATGGCGTCCATCTCCGCCTGGCTCTTTTTCCCCTTCTGTACATCCCGGGTCAGGTTCTTCCGGATCGTGTTCATCCCGCCGTCGATGAACCGCTGCTCGATGTCGCGCATCGCCACCTGCAATCCCGCCTGCGCACAGACCTGTGCAATCCCGCTTCCCATCAACCCGGCGCCCAAAACACAAACATTTTTGATTTCCATCACCCGACTCCCTCCTGATTGTGATTGCCATAAACCCAGGGCAGGCGGTTCCGCCCGTTGCGGAAAACGTCGACCTGCCGCTTTTCCTTTTTGATGTTAAATTGAAGCCTGGTTTGGTATAGTGCTGCTGGAATGAACCCCGGTCAAAAGCTGACCGGGGAGTCATATACCATATTCGCCCCTGGCCGGCAACGACTTCCTGCACATCGGGATTCTTTTTCAAAAACGGGAATGAAAACGCCATGCACATCATCGTGGACGGCTACAACCTGATCCGGCAGTCCGACACCTTCCGGCAATCCGAGAGAAAAAGCCTGGAGGAGGGGCGCAACGCGCTGGTCCGGAGCCTGGTCGTATACCGGAAACTTCGGGGGCACCGGATCACCGTCGTCTTCGACGGCTGGGTGGGCGGCTCGCCCCGGGAGGAAAGGGACCTCGCCTCCGGGGTGGAGATCATCTATTCCCGCCTGGGGGAGAAGGCCGATGAGGTGATCAAGCGGCTGATCGAGAAAGGGGGCGAGGAGATCCTCGTCGTCACCTCCGACCGGGAGATCGCCGTGTTCGCGACGCGCCGCGGAAAGACCGCCATCGCCTCCGCCGAGTTCGATGCACTGCTGGAACGAAGCGCCGCAGGATCTTCCCCGGCGGACCTCCCCGGCGCGGCGGATGGGGATGATGAAGACGACCGGACCGGCATGAAAAGAAAGGGGCCCGCCCGGCGGCTCTCCAAACAGAAAAGGGCGGACCTGGCCCGTTTCAAGAAACTCTGATTCCGATTCCATATCAAAGCGCTATCTTTGTTGGCTTCGCCATCGGCTCCTCGACGTACTTCTTATGTACGCCTGCGTCGCCTCTTCCTCGCCGCCTCGATATCATCTTTGATCTGAGACCTTTGAATTTCTCCTTTTCCTGTCATTGCGAGGCGCACGGCGCCGCGGCAATCCGACGCAGTCGTTGCGAGGGCTTCAGCTCGAAGCAATCTCATCCATACAATTTATGGGATTGCTTCGTCGGCCTTCGGTCTCCTCGCAATGACAAACAGGGCGTTTTTCAAAGGTCTTGATCTGGAATCGGAATGGTACCTTTTTTCATGAAGGCGTCCGGCAGACGGCGAGCAGGAAGCGCTCCAGAAGGAGGCGGGGCTCCTGTCCCGTGGACTTGAGCGCCAGATCGATTCCGACCAGCATCTCCATATAACCGGCCAGTTCGGAGCGGGTGAACCGGCCCGCATTTTTCAGGGACTGATAGACAACGAACGGGTGCTGCGAGACGAGATCGACCTGTTCCTCCCCCTCGCCTGACGCCTGCTTGAGGGAGGAATGAACCGACTTCTGAAACCGGCCGTAGTCCATGTTTGCGCTGAAGGCCTTCAGACGCCCCGAGGCGAGCAGGAGTTTCGCCTGGAGGAGGAAGCGGATCTCCCGCGTGATCATCGAGAAAATCATCAGGGGCGGACTCCCCTGGTCGAGAAGGTCCTTCAGCGTCCGGAGGGCGGCCGTCAGGTTCCTCCCGGAAATCGCCCCCGTCAGATCGAAAACGGTATCCTCTTTCGTCCGGCCGATGACGGCCTCCACATCCGCCGCCTCGATGACCGCCTTCTCCCCCGCATAGGTGATCAGCTTTTCAATCGCCCCCAGCGACTCCCGGAGGCTGAAGCCGGTCTTCTGTCCCAGGGCGGTCCAGGCGCCGGAAGAGAGGCGTTTTCCCCGCCCCGAGAGAAGTCCGGCGGCCATCTCCATGACCATCTGCTGCTGCCTCGCCTCGCCCTTGATCGTTGCGAAGGCCAGACTTTTCCCGATGGATGAAACGGCCTTGAAGAGTTTTTTCCGCCGGTCCACTGTCCCGGCCGTCAGGATGAGATGATTCCCCTCCGGCATCCCTCCGGCCAGAACCTTCTCCAGACGGTCGGTCTCCTCCTCCGACTTTTCCTTGACCGGAGAGGCGCCGCGGCTGACACAGAGCTCCACCGCCCTGGGAAGCCAGGTCTCCCGGCTCTCGCCGCCGTCATCGGGAACGATTTTCCGCCAGGTGTCGTCATCGATCTTCCGCCAGCCGCCATCCCGAAGGTCGTCAAGCTGCATTCCCGTCAGTGTCAGGAATTGCATGAAATCGCCGGCGGCCCGGGCGGGGTCCGGATCGAGCCGCTCCCGGATCCGCACGATGAGGGGCGCAAGGACGTTTTTCGACTGAAAAAGGCGGGTCTCCCGGACGACGACCACCTTGCGTCCGGGCAGGAGGGGCGGGGTGATGAGGGATTCGCAGAGGGAGCCGACATCCTCGTGTTCACCGTCCGTCACGAAGAGATTGAGCTCACGGTCCTGGGGGTCGGGGAGCAGCGCCGCTATGATCTTGTCGAGCGCGTCCCGGAGGCGGAACTCCTCTTCCCCATAGAGGAGATAGCAGGGAGCGGCCTTGCCCCGCTTCAGCTCGGCAAGGACCGCCTCAAGGGTGGCGCCCCGCCCGGTATCCTCGTCGTGAAGGGCCATGCGATCCCCTAAATAAATAGGGACAGCGCCCTATTATCCCGGGAAATAAATAGGGCGCTGTCCCTATTTACAAAATGACGTACTTCTGGATATGCCTCACGGCCTCGTCCGGATCGTCGATGATCTGGAAGCGCTCCAGATCCTCCGGAGCGATCATCCCGTCGCGGAGCATCGTCTCGCGGAGCCAGTCGAAAAGCCCCTTCCAGTATTCACTTCCCATGAGGATGACGGGAAAAGGCTTGATCCGTTTCGTCTGGATCAGGGTCAGCGCCTCGAAGAGCTCATCCAGCGTCCCGAAGCCGCCGGGCAGGATGACATAGGCCATGGCATATTTGACGAACATCACCTTCCGGATGAAAAAATACTTGAAGTTGATGGTGAGGTTGGCGTAAGGGTTCGGCTTCTGCTCGAAGGGCAGCCGGATGTTCATCCCCACGGACTGCCCGCCGGCCTCCGCGGCTCCCTTGTTGGCCGCCTCCATGACGCCGGGACCGCCGCCCGTGATGACGCTGAAACCTCGCTCCACCAGGAGCCGGGCCAGAAACTCCGCCTTCTGGTAATAGGGGTCGCCCGGTTTGGACCGCGCCGAACCGAAGATACTCACGGCGTTCTTGATCCCGGAGAGGGTCTCGATGGCATCGACAAACTCGGCCATGATCCGGAAGACGCGCCAGGATTCCTCGATCGACAGGGCATCCACGACATACTGCTTTTCGACCATGCGACACACCTCCGCCCGGGGAAGGGCGCCAAAGCCCGAATCCTTCCCCTGTTCCCGGATCGCTCCGGCAATGCGGCCGATTCCTGATCCGTAAACTTTTTTAGGAGACCCTGCGCCGCTGGACCTTCGCCAGCCGCCGGCGAGCCTCGATGGTCTTCCTCTTCTTCTTCACGGAGGGCTTCTCATAGGCGCGGCGCAGCTTGAGCTCCTTGAACAGACCGCTCTTGGAAAGCTTGTTTTTGAGAATCTTCAAGGCCTTTTCCACATCATTGTCGAACACTTTTACTTCCAAATTCCTTCTCCTTTTCTTCTCCCTTGATTTTGATGTTCTCTCTTCGAGACCTTTGCACAACATCCGTTTTTGTCTTTGCGAGGAGGCGGCAGCCGACGAAGCAATCTCATAAGTCACCATGATCAAAGAGATTGCCGCGGCGCATACGCGCCTCGCAATGACAGGAAGTGCAGAAATTCAAAGCTCTCTCTTCGTAATAGACCCGTCTCCAATGAAAAACCGGCATAAAAAAAGGGCAGTACGGCACCACACTTTATGGACAGTGCCGTAAACTACCCTGGATGTTGCCTATATGCGGACCACGCTCCTTACTTCGTTACGATATCCTTCAACACCTCGATAAACCTGCCGTTCTCTTCGCGGGTTCCCACCGTGACGCGCATGAAATTTCTCATCGTCCCGGGGGCGTTGAAGTTTCTGATCAGAACACCCCGTTCCATCATGGCGCTATATACGCGATCCGCATCAAAATCGCAATGGAAAAAAATAAAATTTGCATCCGTGGGCCGGGGATCGACTCCCGGAATCGTCTTCATTGCCGCGAAGAGCTCGCCGCGCCAGCCACGGATCTCCTCCGCCTGCTTCAGGAAGGTCTCCTCATGGTCGAGATAGAACAAGGCTGCCGCCTGCGACATGGCGTTCAGGTTGTAGGGAAGCCGCACCTTGTCGAGCTCGTGAATCAGGGCCGGAGGGCCGATGAGGAGGCCGATCCGCATCGCGGCAAACCCCACCTTGGAGAGGGTCCGGAGGATGACCAGATTCTCGTGCCGGCCGAGGAGCGGCAGGAAGGTCTGGCCGGCAAAATGGAAATAGGCCTCATCGACCACGACGATTCCCGGCCACTCCCGGAGGATCGTCTCGATCCGCTCCCGGCTGAAGCAGTTTCCCGTCGGGTTGTTGGGCCAGGCGAGAAAGGTCAAGGCCGGGGGATGCACCGCGATCCGCTCCCGCATGGCCGCGAGATCAAGATCGAACATCGCATCGAGCGGAACCGCAGCGACCTTCAAACCGGCGTTTTGGGAGGAGATCCGGTACATCGCAAAGGTGGGGGTCGGGATCATCGCCTCCGCCCCGGGCCGGGCCACGGCCGTGCAGAGGATCTGGATCAGTTCGTCCAACCCGTTGCCGATGACGATCTGGTCCCTCCCGACGCCGAAGGCCTCCGCAAAGCGGGCGGCCAGCGCGGGGGAACCGGCCTCGGGATACCGGTTCAGGACAACGGAGGCGAGCCTGGCCGCGAGCGCCTCCCGGAGAGATCCCGGAATCGTCAGCGGATTCTCGTTGGCATCCATTTTGACCGGGCAGGCGGTATTCTCCACCGCATAGGCCTTCTGGGCGAGGACCTCCTCTTTGATCAAAGATCCGATATCCATTCGCTCTTTCTCCCTTCCCTGTTCCAGCCCTCGCTGCCGTATTTCTTCGTCATCAGTTCGTCCCTGAGCCCCTCCTCCTCCGGCGTCAACGGCCCTTCCCGGAAACGGATGCCCAGCACCTGTTCGAATCCCTCCCGGAGAACACGGCAGAGGCTTTCCTCGTCGATCAGCGGCCCCGCCTGCTCCCCGACGGAGGTAATCGCATTCCGCAGCAGATCGGCATCTCGCTCCCGGTGGGGCAGCATGACGGCGCAGGTCCGCAGGGGATCAAACGTCAGGAGCAGCGACCCGTGCTGAAGGAAGGCGCCGTGTGACCTCATCTGCGCGGATCCGCAGATCTTCCGTCCGCCGACGAGGAGCTCGAAGCGGGAGGGAAAGGAAAAGCACGAAGAACGGAGCGTCCCGTCCGGCGCCTGCCTCCCGTCCGTCTTCATCTCCACCCGGATGCCGACTTCCGCCAGTCCTCTCGCGATACAGTTGCTGATCACGCGGTAGGTTTTCAGGATATCCGGCGGGAAGAGAGGTGAATCCGCGCCGGCGATCACGGCATAGGTCAGTTCCTGTTCATGCAGCACGGCCTTCCCGCCCGTCGGCCGCCGGATGATTTCCACGCCGAACCTCCGGCAGGCCCCGCTGTCGACCTCTTTTTCATAATCCTGAAAATAGCCGATGGAGAGGGCGGGAACCCGCCAGCCGTAGAAACGGAGCGTCGGAGGATTCTTTCTGCGGATGTGCACCCTGAAGACGGCCTCATCGACGGCCATGTTCTCCACGGCGCCGGCCTTTTGGAAAGGGAGAATTCTCCATTCCTCCACGGCGGTTCAGTCGACCTCCGCTTCCTGAATCACAAACTCCTGATATCCCCTCACATCCAGGAGGTCGTCCAACTCCGCCGGATCCTCCAGATCCACAATGATCATCCATCCGGTGTCATGGGGATCGCTGTTGACCACCCCGATTTCATCCGTGATATCTTCGTTGACACTGATGATCACCCCGCTGACCGGCGAGATGAGCTCGATTACGGCCTTTGCCGATTCGATGCTGCCGAACGGCTCATCCCGCTCGACGTAGGAATCGGCCGCGGGAAGATCCAGCGCAAGGATCTCTCCCAGTTTTTCCTGGGCATGGTCCGTGATCCCGATGGTGGCCAGATCGCCCTCCACCCGCACCCAGACATGCTCCCGACTGTACAGAAGATCATCCGGAACTGATTTCATATCATGGCATCCTGTTCTATAAGAATTTTTTTGCCTGCACCCTATGAGAGCTTTGAAAGACGCGCCATTTGTCATTGCGAGGAGGCCAAAGGCCGACGAAGCAATCCCATAACCTGTATTGATGAGATTGCTTTGGGCTAAAGCCCTCGCAACGGCTGCGTCGGATTGCCGCGGCGCTACGCGCCTCGCAATGACAGGACAAGTAGAAATTCAAAGCTCTCCCTACACGATTGTAAGATCCTTGGAGGTCCGCGTCAGGATCTCACACCCCTTCTCCGTCACGAGAACCGTATCCTCGATCCGGATCCCCCAGACGCCGGGGAGATATACCCCAGGCTCCACGGTGACCACCATGCCGGCCCGGAGGGTCTCCTCCCTGCCTGCGGCCAGGCGCGGCGCCTCATGGACATCGAGCCCTACGCCGTGGCCGGTGCCGTGAGAAAACGCGATCCCCAGCCCCGCCTCGTCGAGATGCGACCGGGCGATGCGGTCGATCTCCCCGCAGGAAACGCCCGCCCGGATCGCCCGGATCGCGCGGTCATGGGCCGAAAGCACGAGCCCGTAAACCTCGCACTGACGTTCCGATGCGTGACCCACCATAAACGTGCAGGTCTCATCCGAATGATACCCGCCGCAGACCGCGCCGTAATCGATCATCACGCAATCCCCGTCCGCGATCGCACGGCACCCCGGCGTCGCATGGGGAAGGGCCGAATTGGCCCCCGCCGCAACGATCGTTTCAAAGGAAACCTGCTCCGCCCCGCCGCGGCGCATCCGGTATTCCAGTTCGAGGGCGATCTCCTTCTCCCGGACACCCGGCCGGATCATCTCCCGGAGGCCTGCCAAGGCCTCCCCGGCGATCAGCGCCGCCTCCCGGATCCGGCCGATCTCCGCCTCATCCTTGACGGCCCGGAGAAATTCGAAACCCAAGGGCAGGGGCAGAAACGACACCTCCGGCAGCGACTCCTTCAGTTTCAGGTATTCCGCAACCGCAAGCACGGACGATTCGAAACCGATCGATCGGGTCCCGTGCCGCCTTCCCACTTCCATGATCCCATCCGCCCGTTTGCGGAATTCAAAGATCTCGGCGCCCCGGGCCTCGGCCCGCGCCTGGGTCACATACCGCCCGTCCACCAGCAGCGTCAGCGAGTCGGGACCTACCATCAGCGCCCCATCACCGCCGGTGAAACCGGTCAGGTAGCGGATATTCTTTTCACTGAGAATCAGCAGGGCGTCCGTTTCGGAAAATTCCGAATGCAGGCGGCCCACCCGATCCTCATAGGGGAAGGGATCATGCCGCATGGCCGCGCAACCTGCCGATATTGTCCAGCCAGCGGGAAAGCTCGACGATGACCCGCGTATCCGGCTGCGGAGAGGCTCCCCGGCGGAGCTGTTCCCGGACCTCTGCAAGCAGCGCGGCCGCTTTCCCGTTTTGCGGATCATCGTTCACAATCTTCTCCAGGACCTCTACCGCCGGCTGGAAATGGCCCTGCCGGATATAGAGTTCGGCAAGGGTCACGGTCCGGAAGTCGGAGGGAATCCCGGCGACCCCTTCCGTTTCCCCGTCCTTGTCCGTTTCGTGAAGTTCTTCGCTGCCTTTGAGCCTCGATCGGTCGCGGGCCGGCGGGGCGCCGGGATTGAGGAGTTTGAATTTTCCGTAATAATCCTCCGCCGCATCCTCCATTCCCTTTTTCATGCAGATATCGCCCATGCAGGAATAGACCTGGGAGAAGCTCGCGAGGATCTCTTCCATTTCGTGGAGCAGGTCCCTGGCCTCGTCAAGCCTCCCCTGCAGGAGCCAGACGCGGCAGATCACAATGCGGGCGTCCAGATCCCCCGGGATTCCCTGCAGCCTCTCCTGGGCCAGATTCAGGACCGTCCCGAGTTCGTTCCGCTCGATGTGCGCCTCGATCTGTGTCAGGAACGATTTTCGCTCCCGGAGGTCCATTTCATCCATAAGTCATATTCTTTTCAATATTTCCGGCATGTTGGCGGATTTCGGCCGAAAGCGGATTGAACGCTAACACAGCCCGCAAGAGCGTGTCAAGAACGAAAACCGGCGTTGAGCAGCCTGTTGAAAAGGCTCATTTACAGGCTGTTCAAAGACGTCCAGACGCAAGGCCCCCGATATCCTTAAGCAGTGAGGCGTACTTTAGGGTACGTTGAACGGCGATGGATGAGGGAAACGCCGCAGATGGGCGTCCTTCAACAGCCTGTTACCGTCTCCCCTGACAGTCGGACTTCCCTTTGCCGTACCCCTTCGTCTCCTCCTTCGTAAGGACGCCTCCCTCGAAGGTCAGGATATAGACAAAGTCATTCTCCCCGCAGTTGTAGAACCACCTCTCCACCTTCCCGGAATGTTCGCGTTGAGCCCCCGGTTCCGGGGACTTCCGCGTCTTTTTCTCACCGGCCGTCCGGGATTTCGTCTTCGACCCCGCCCCCTCTTTGTAGGTGGGCGGCCCGCATTCGATGAGCACCTTCCCGGTGCGATCCCCTTCGATCACGAGGCCGCTCCCGCACCGGAAGGCCCGGGCGTCGTCCGGAAACGCCGCGAGCAGGAGCGTTAGAAGTCCAACCGACACGGCCATCCTGACCATCGCTGCTACGATCTTCCCCATCGCCGCACCTCCGAGACCTTTAAAAAGGCGCCATTGGTCATTGCCAGGGGGCCAACGGCCTTTTTGTCATTGCGAGCAAAGCGAAGCAATCCCATAAACTGTATTGATGAGATTGCTTCGAGCTGAAGCCCTCGCAATGACTGCGTCGGATTGCCACGGCGCTGTGCGCCTCGCAATGACAGGGAGGGCAGAGATTCAAGGGTCTCCCTCCTTTTTCCATGGAACGCCCGAATAAAAAGGGGCGGCCCGCGCCGCCCCCGATTGTCCATCCATCATCGCCCCTGCGAGAGATCAGGGGGTTACGCAGACCGGCGTCGTGGACTGGGCCGATTCATTGCCCGAGGCATCAAAGGCGGAAATCGTATAACAATAGAGGGTCCCAGCTCCAACGGTTGTATCTATCGCCGGCGCGGCCGTTGGGTCGGGGGTAAACAGGCGTACCCCGTTCCGGTATATCCGATAGCTTACGGCGCCGGCGGATGAGCTCCAGACCAGATTGACCCTAAGTGGCGCCGCCACTACCGTTGCCGTCAATCCGGTCGGCGTCGCCGGCGGCGTGGCCACCACCGTAACGCATTTGGGATCGGATTTTGCCGATTCATTGCCTGCGGCATCCATGGCGGAGATGGTGTAACAGTAGTAGCTATCCAGCACCACGGTCGAATCCGTCACCGGCGCGGCTGTGGCCGATTGCAGGAGTGTTCCATTCCGGTATATCCGGTAGCTTGTGGCGCCGGCGGATGTGGTCCAGGTCAGATTGACTTTTGGACCCGCCACCAGCGTTGCCGTCAGGGTCGGCGTAGCCGGCGCGGCCAATCGCGTCGTGGCGCAAACCTGACCGGATTTCGGCGACTCGACACCCGCCGCATTAAAACTCGAGACGGCATAACAATAGCTCGTATCGGCCGTCAAGTTCGAATCCACGGTCGAGTTCGACGCGACGGACTTGAGGGGCGTCGCTGCAGAGTCTCGATACAGATAATAACCGGTCGCCCCGGACGAAGCCGTCCAGGAGATCTGGATCTGCGTCGATGAAAGCGCCGTGGCGGTAAGACCCGTGGGAGCCGCCATATTTGTCGAATTGCAGACGGTGCCGGTGAACGACGATTCGTTCCCCGCCGCATCCACCATGCGGATCTGGTAGCAGTACACCGTGCCGCTCAAAAGGCCCGTATCGAAATAGCTGTTTTGCGTGGTCTCCGCGATATAGATCCCGTTTCGGTAAACACGGTAGCGGCTTGCGGTCGCGGATCTCTGCCAGGCGAGCGCCATCGAGGACGGGGAGACGGGGGTCACCGTCAGATCCGTATAGCAGGACGCCGACGTCCCGAAAGGGCTGGGGTTCCCCGGCGGGGCGACCGTCTTGCTGGTATAATCGGTCGCCATTCCAGGCAGATGGAAGTAGACGAACGCGCTGGCGGTGCTTCCGGAGGTCACGGCAAATGCCTCTAATTTAACATTGACCCAGAAGGCATAGTCCTTTGCATAGACGATGCTCAGCGTGCCGTGGCCGGTCGCGTCGGTAACGGTGGCCGTCACCGACGCGACGTTACCCGGATCGAGCCGGTTGTTGCCGTTCTGGTCCTCTCCGGGATCGAGGATCCCGTTGAAATCATAGAGCGGATTGTGGGTCATCCCGTCCTCGTTGGCGCAGGCGGGAATGCCGGGAAGCGTGGACCATGAAGAATCCAGCGTGACCACCCGCTGCCATGCCGTCGCCTCCTCGGGATAGTTGTAGTAGCCCTTCTGGTAATAGACGGGTGTTATGGTCGCGACCACCGTGGCCCCTGAAACGGGATTCCCGGCGGAGTCCGTCACCAGCGCGACATAATCCTGCTGATACCGTATCTTGTCCGCCAGTTCCTTGATAAAAGGACCGGTGGCCAGCGAAATGAAGAGCGCCTTTCTCGCGACCGTGACCGCCGTGGTTGCCGAAACCGTGGTGCCCATCACCGATGCCCGGATGGTGACGCCGCCCAGACCGCCGGGCGAGGCGCCGGCGATGAAATAGGTGCTGGCCGTTCCGAAGCTGTCGGTCATGGCGGAGGCCGGGGAGAGGCTGCCGGCGCTGGCGTCGTTGACGATCGTAAAGCTGATGGTCCGGTTTTTCACCAGGTTGTCATTGGCGTCGCGCACCGTGGCCGTAATCAGGCTCTTCTCGGTCGTCGAGCCGCCGCTGTTCGTTCCGATGGTGGCCGGACTGGCCTGGAGGGTCAGGGAACCGACCGTCGGCGCCACGAACTCCACGGCGACCTGTGAAGAGGGGCCGCCGGTAACGGACGCCACCAGAACGGCGGGGCCGGAATTCGTTGAAGAGACGGTGATCGCGGCCCTGCCGTCGGCGCCGGTCACGGCCGTGGCGCTGTTCAAGGCGCCGCGCGTCGTGAAAAAGTTGACGGTGACGCCGGCCTGGGGGGTGGACCCGCTGGTATAGAGCACCGTGACCGGTTGATTCGTCCCGATCGGGATCTCGGTCACGGCGGTCGGCGGCGGGTTGATAAACGTCAAGATGGTGGTGTTCACCGTCAGGTCAAAGTCCTTGGTCGCGCCGATGGCCGAGGCGGTAATCTTGTCCGCCCCCCCCACGGTGGCCGTGATATTCACGATCACCTGGCCGCTGGCATTGGTCACGTAGGAGTCGGCACTCAGGGTATTGCCCTTGAGCGACGACACGGTGACGGTCTTGCCGACAATACCGGCGCCCGCGGAGTTCTTCAGGAAGATCGTTAGCGGTGTGGAATCGCCGAACGACAGGGATGCGGCCCCGCTGACGGACAGGGTCGTCCCCGTCACGGTCACGGTATTGGCGGGGGCGCTGACGGAACCGGTCGCGGCGGTCAGGTGAATCGGGCGGTTGGTCGGATTCCCGCCGGTGCCCAGGGTCGCCGTCGCCGTGCCGTTGATGTCGGTGGTTGCGTTGGTGACCGCCAGTACACCGGAATCGGCGCCGAAGGAAACCTCTTTCCCCTGCAGGGCCCGGTTGCTGCTGTCCTTGACGATCGCGGTCAGGGTGACCGTGGTCAAGCCGTCGGAATTAAGCTGCGGATTGCTGACCAGCAGATCGATGCTCGCCGCCACCGTCGTTCCCGGGGCCGGGCCGGGTGAATCGCCGCTCGAGCCGGCGCCGCATCCGCCAAACAGGATCATGCTGAGCATGCCGAGTATCGCAAGCCTTATAAAGGATTTACTCCCTTTCATCGTCCTCTCCTTCATTCAAACATGTATCCCGCGGGATAATCTCATAAAATGGCGCAAACATCGGTGCTTTGCGCGGATTCGTTGCCGCCGGCGTCATAGGCGGATACCTTGTAGCAGTACTTCGTTTTCGGCGTCAGGCCGGTATCCGTCATCGCCGTCTCTTCCGCCGATTTCAAATAAACCCCGTTGCGATAGATCTTGTACCCCTTTACCCCGGTATCATCGGCAGAGGGTTTCCAGAACACCTTCACCTCCGAGGGGGAGACCGCCGTGATGGCGATGCCGTTGGGTACGGTCGGCGCCGTTTTATCCTGCGATTTGCCGCTGTCGCTCCGCGTACAGCCGGCAATCAGCAACAACGATCCCAAAAGGATCGGCAAAACAACGCGCATCTTTTTCTGAAACATGAACCGCTCCGCATATAGCCTAAGTTGTGGATTCCCGCTTTCGCGGGAATGACAAAGTAGGGGCATTCTTCAAAGGTCTCACAGTTCAGCCTTGATGATCCGCGGGGTGATGAACATCAGGATCTCCCGCGTAACCCTTGTTTTAATCTCGTATTTGAACAGCCAGCCGAGATAGGGGATATCGGAGAAATAGGGGAGGCCGTCCTTGGTGAAGGCCTCCACGGTCTTGTAGATTCCCCCCACGACAATGGTGTCTCCGTCCTTGATGACAACCTTGGAGGTCACGCCGTGCGAGTTGATGGCCGGGTTGTCCATGACCTTGATGGATTCGTCGATATCCTTGTTCGAGGCCTCGATATCCAGGGAGATGCGGTCTTCATCCGTGGGTGCGACCTTCGGCGTGATATTCGGCGTAACCACGAGGCGAAGGTCGGCATCCTCGTAACGGACCGTGGCCGGGCTCGTGCTGGTTGCCGGCGTGACCACGGGAATCTTCTTCCCCTGCCAGATCGTCGCCTTCACGTTCTCCATCGTCGTCACCTTGGGCGAGGAGATGATCTTGCCGTCGCCGTTCGTTTCCAGCGCGGAGAGTTTGGCATCGAGGATGAATTGGGAGGACCCCAGGATGATGCCGAGCCCGGGCGAAGCAATGCCGGCGACGCTCGGGAAGTTTACGGCCACGTTGCTGTTGGTGAGTCCCAGTCCCGTAGGCAGTGTGGTCAGGGTGCCGGAAGGCGAAGTGCCCATGAGGAGTCCCATATCCCGGCCCTGCCAGATATCCTTGTAGCCGTAACCCCAGCGAATCCCGAGATCCCGGGAGAAGGCCGTGGTCACCTCGACGATCTTCGCCTCGATCGCGATCTGCCGGAGTTTCCCCTGTTCGACGTTCTGCTTCTGCTCCCGTATCTTCCGATCATCCTCGGTATAACGCCGCGAGTGGTTTTGGAACTTGCCGCGTTTAGTTTCGGATTTTTGAAAGCGTATAAATATCATGGTGTTAAAAGAGCGCAAAAAACCTGTGCCATTGAATCCCCTCTTCCAAGGGGATC
>Ga0247842_10003570_pt1 | contig 20667 bp, 15 predicted proteins | sample LaCruzMarch2015__3_FD_192411 | JGI IMG/M metagenome (GOLD analysis project Ga0247842, IMG submission 192411) | Freshwater microbial communities from meromictic Lake La Cruz, Castile-La Mancha, Spain - LaCruzMarch2015_19m | ecosystem: Environmental > Aquatic > Freshwater > Lake | place: Spain...
TCCCGTAGGAGATCCCGGCGCTGCTGTGCGATTTTTTCATTCATAAGCCGAATATGTCTCGCTCCTAGACACTTTCAAGGAAAAACTCCCTCTTATCGGATCTTTATAATTCTGCCGTCATGCACCCGGTTCCGAAGTCGACGTTCGTCCCGCCTCCTCCTGTCATAGTAAGGTTCCCAATGGTGGTGCTGCCGCTGAACGCGATCGCCTTCGTGGAAGTTGCGTTCATGGTCGCATTGGCACCGGCAGACCAAGTGGTCGGACCGGGAGTCCAAGCATTCGGCGCTAACCAACCGGGATTGTTAGCGTAGTCGTAGGTCAGGTTCTGGGCGTTCAGCCCGGCCGCTAAGAAAGCGAATGCCACTGTCAGTAGGATTTTTTTCATGGCTTGGTTTTTCAGGATTCTGATCGGTTGTTGTTGATGCCTTTTCAAGAACTTTGAATACTCTTGACCCCGATCAAAATCTATCCCGGGATCACTATGGCAGCAACCAAATAGAACTGGCCATAAAAAATGACCAGTTCGCTCCGTTTTGAGGCACTTTCTCGGGATTTCCTCCGCTCTCTCCGTCGGATTGCATCTGCTTCAGGTCAAGGGCTGAGTGCTTCCGCCCGAATACTGCCGATGAATCCCTTGAAGCACGGCCCATCGGCCGAGCCGGAAGCCAGGCGGAAGCCCAGAACGGTGTCCGCGATTTTACTCCGGGGCACCGGAAAGGAGAAGTTGGTGCCGTCGCCTGTCCTGAGTGGCTGCCCGTTCAGGAAAGTGGAAAACACAAGGTTTTCGCCCGAGGTCTCCCATGCAATCCGGAAGGTGTAGTTCTCCTCGGTCGTGAGGACCTTGACCTCGTCCGTCCCGACACGCTGCTTGGCGATGATAATGGGCTGCCCGGGGAGGAAGGCCAAACCGAAGAACTGCTCTTCTGTGCCGGATTTATACCAGACGCCCTTGGGATCCGCGGGCCCGGAGAAAAACTCCGGATTCAAGTTAAAGCCGCCGTCCACCAGGCGGAATGTGAATTCGTAGAAACCCTGAGCTGGGGTCTCGTTGGGAAATGGCCGGGTGAAGATGCGCAACCGCCCGTTTTCCGGACCCGGTTCGATAGAGAGGGCGCGCGTGGTATCCGAAAACGGATTGGCCGGAGTCGAACTGGCATCCACAACTCCGCCCGCCTTCAGCCCATTGATCTCTATCAGACTCTCTCCCACCGCAAAGCTAGAGACCTTCGGCAGAACCCCCGGCTCAAGAAAGCTCCAGTTGTCCACGACATCGGCCGCTCGAACGCCCCCACCGAGCGTCAGGACAACCAAGAAGAAGACCAGGCTGGCGGGGACGTTGATGCGGGAGGTTTTCATAGGCGTGGATGAGATATCAGCATGGGAACTAGGGAAGCTCGCCCTACAGAGCACATGTTAAGGTGGCAATTTCCGATCGATTATTGTTGAATTTTGAATGTTGGAGGGCGTTCACGGCACTTTGAAGATCGAAAATCAACAATCGAGAATCATCAATCGGAGGTATTTGAATAACATACAATCCGCTAGGTGGCCTACACTAGAGGAGGACTTTCACAACAACTTTTTTCACCGGGGACGGCCGGGCGACGGCGATCCCCGGCATGTGCACGTCGTGGGGGAAGAAGATTCCGAACTGTCCTGCGTGGAGACGGACAAAATCTCCCCGGCCTTCGTAAAGCGCACAATCGCGATCCGCCCGGTAAGCCTCCTTGACCGCCATTGATGTCAGCGGCGCATAGCCGATCAACTCTTCTCCCTCCACGACAAATTGGATGTCGGCATATGCGCGGTGCGATTCCCAGACTCCCTTTTCCATCGGTCGGGTTTCATATTCCTGGCACATGGCGTAGATTGAATCGCCGTCGATGTCGTTGCGCCCGGGCTTGAGGGCCCCGAAATCCAGCTCTTTGAGAAACGCAAACCCCGCATCGAATCGCGGGGAGAGGTGGGAGTAGCAGGCTGCGTGGTGGAGAAGGTCGATGATCATGGAAATGCCGATGCCCTTCACATGAATCACGTGACGAGGGAAAGTCAATAAGTTCGATCAGCGAATACGTGTGCGGATATCGAAATATCTTCTTGTTCGGGGCCAGGCGGAGATTTATTCCTTACTGATGATTTTTTCCGTGCGACGAGGTCCCGACCCATGCCTCTGATCGAAAACCCTAGCGAGATCCGGCTCGCGATGATTGGCTGCAGCGCTGGGAATGGCCATCCCTACTCGTGGAGTGCCATGTTCAACGGATACGACCGTGAGGCCATGACGAAGGAGTGTCCTTTTGCTGGAATACCCGCATACCTCAACAAAGAGCCGTCTGAAACGCTGGCGATCCGGGGAGCAAAGGTGACGCACATCTGCTGCACAGGCAACGGGGGATTTACTGGCAGGCATGTGGCGGAGTGCACCGGCATTCCCCATGTGGTTGACGAACCAACGGACGTCATCGGGCAGGTCGATGCGGTGATCATCGCGACCGACATTGGGGGCGAGCATGTGGAGCGTGCCCGTCCGTTTGTGGAGGCGGGGCTGCCGGTCTTCATCGACAAGCCGCTTGCCGACAACGCGGGCGACCTGCGGATTTTTTCCGACTGGGTGGCTGCGGGCAAGCCGATCATGTCATCGAGTGCGATGCGCTATGCCAAGGAGTTCCTCCCCTACCGGCTCTCAACTCACGAACTCGGGGAGTTGCGGTTTGCGACCATCACGACGCCGAAGAGCTGGGAGGCCTATGGCATCCATGCGCTCGAGAGCATTTATCCGATCCTTGGCCCGGGCTTTCTGACCGTCCGCAACACCGGCACGGCGGACCGGAATATCGTCCATCTCAAGCACCGGTGCGGTGCCGACGCGGTCGTGGCCGCGACGTCCGACATGTATGGGGCCTTTGGCTGCCTGCAGCTTTGCGGCACGGTCGGCCATGTGCAGGTTGCCTTCGGTGATACGTTTTTCGCCTTCAAGGCCCAGCTTGAGGCCTTTATCGAATTCCTTCGCACGGGCGTGCATCCGTTCCCGTTTTCCGAGACCGTCGAACTCATGCAACTCGTGATCGCGGGTATCCTCAGCCGCGAGCAAGGCGGGCGCGAGGTGGCGATCGAAGAAATCGCCGGCGCCTGATTTTTTCAACCCAATCCCATCATGAAACTCCGCTCCAGCCGCGTTCTGAAACTCCTCCGCGAAGGCCATCTCCCGACGGTCTTCAAATGCAACCTGTCCGATCCCCGCGTCATGGAAATTGCCGGCCTCTCCGGAGCTGATGCCGTCTGGATTTGCACCGAGCATGTGCCCAACGACTGGATTGGCCTTGAGAACCAGATCCGGGCCGCCCGCTTGCACGACATGGACTCGTTCGTGAGAGTTGCCCGCGGAAGCTACAGCGACTACATCCGCCCGTTCGAGGCCGATGCCACCGGAATCATCGTCCCCCATGTGGCCAGCGAGGAAGAGGCCCGGCAGATCGTGGAGTGGGTGCGGTTTTATCCGGAAGGAAAGCGCGCGCTGGATGGGGGAAACGTTGATGGCCAGTTCTGCATGGTGCCGATCGACCAGTATCTCGAGCACTCGAATCGCGAGCGCGTCGTGATCCTCCAGATCGAATCGCCCGAGGCACTGGAAAACGTGGAAAAAATTGCTGCAGTGCCGGGGTTCAACGGAATTCTTTTCGGTCCGGGAGACTTCAGCCACCGGATCGGAAAAGTCGGCCAGTTGGACGATCCTCAGGTCGTGGCCGCCCGCAAGCGCGTTGCGGCCGCTTGCCTCAAACACGGCAAGTTCGCCATGTCCGCCGGCCTCATCGCGCCACTGGCTGAGTTGGTCTCCGAAGGCTATCGGGTTATCAATATCGGGGCCGACGTGATCGCGCTCGGTGCCTACGTCAAGCAGCGGCTCGAACTCGTCCAAGGGCAGATCGAATCTCTGCCGGACGGCATCAAACCTACCACCCGCTCTCCTTATGCCTGAAACATCCCTGCTTCACGACAAAGTGATCGTCCAGTTCGGCGGCACCGGCCTGCTCGGTCGGGCGCTTGTCGCCTCGCTCGCTGGCTCCGGTGCCACGCTGGTCATCGCCTCGCGCAACCGCTCTTCGCTCGAGACCCTGGCGGCCTCGGAATGTTCCGCCGGCCGCACCGTTCATGTCGATGAGGTGGACATCGGTGACGAGGCCTCGCTCCATGCGCTCCGAGATCGCGTGCTCGCGCAGCACGGGCGGGTCGATGGGATCGTCTTCAATGCGGTTAGCCGACCGATGGCGAAAATGGACGACGACCTCGCCGCCTGGAAAGCCTCGATGGAAACCAACGCGACGGGATTTTTCGCCACGGTTCGCGCTTTCGGCGATGCCATGGCTGCCAAGGGTTCCGGGAGCATCGTCCACATCGCGTCAATGTATGGCATGGTCGGCATGAATCCTTGGCTCTACGAGGGGACCTCGATGACCGCTGCCCCGGATTATTTTTTCCACAAGGGAGGCATGATCAATCTGACCCGCTACCTCGCCTCGCACTATGGGCCACAGGGCGTGCGCGTGAACGTTGTCTCACCCGGCGGGATCTACAACCCGGATAAACCGCAGGCTCCCGGGTTTCTCGAACGCTACGCCAAGACGACCATGCTCGGAAGAATGGCTGAAGCTCGCGAGATCGGCGGGGCGGTTGTCTTTCTGCTCAGCGATGCTTCGACCTACATTACTGGAGTTAATCTGCCTGTTGACGGAGGATATACCGCAAAATGAATACATGGAGCTCACTCGAAGGAAAAACCATCTGGGTTACAGGAGGCGCCGGCTACCTTGGCTCGGCTATCACGGAAGCGCTCGATGCGGCTGGTGCGAAGGTTCTCTGCTTTGATCTGGCGGGACGCGCCGCCGCACTCGTGCGTGAGAAAAACCTCCGGCGAACTATTGGGCTCGATTTTGATTTCAACGACACCGCCGCGCTGCCCGGGTTTGTTGATGCGATGATCGCGGAGCATGGTTTGCCCGACGGGCTTGCGCACCTCATGATGGTCTCATCTGCGGGAAAGCGGCTTGAGGAGATCACGCCGGAGGAATTCCAGAGGACCCTCGACCTCACCCCGACATTCGTGCTCTGCCGCGCGCTGGCCGGACGCATGAAGGAACGCGGCTCCGGCAGCATCGTGCTGTTCTCGAGCATGTATGGAGTTGTTGCCCCGGATCCCCGCATCTACAAGGCGCCGATGACCCCAAACCCCATCGACTACGGCGCGGCCAAGGCGGCGGTTCTCCAGCTCGCCCGCTACCTCGCCGTCCACTACGGGCCCGATGGCATCCGGTTCAACTGCGTGACCCCGGGGCCGTTTCCCAACCCCGGCGTTCAGAAGACCCATCCGGAATTTATCAGCGACCTCGCGAAAAAAACAGCCCTGCGACGGATAGGGACAAACGCCGAGATCGTCGGCCCCACGCTTTTTCTCCTCACCGACAGCGCGTCCTTCGTTACCGGCCACAGCCTTGTGGTCGATGGCGGATGGACGGCTTGGTGAAGGCAGGGTCGATCGGAACATATCGGTCGCAGACAAAGCCGCGCTGGAAGAGATTGATAAGGAAAGCGACCGCCCGAAAAATTTAAAGCAAGGGTTACCATGAGTCCGAGCGGAAGGGCATGGCCGGAAGTCCGTGCCGGTTCATCAGGATCGCATTTTCCGGATTGCCGGCCCAAGCATAGCGCACGGCTACCGGATTGGGAACCTTGTCACTGGAAACAATCACCTCATCACCCTCGATTCTTGCCTCCGCCCAGAAGAACTTTTGGTCGTCCCCGGCAACAGCAAACCCCTGAATGGGGCCGGCAGCTTTGGGAGACAGTCCCCCGGCGTGATCGAAGGAAACGCGAATGCGATTCCCTTCGATTTTTAGTGACTGAAACACCGGTCCCTGATGAGGAATCTTTTCCCCGTAGGCAACCCCGCGGGCCGTCAGAGCCAAACGTTTGGCAAAGTCCTGTTTGTTTGGCGGATGCAAGTCATCGGCAATGCCGATATCCATCGTGACCGCAAGCCCGCAGTTTGGAACCTCTTGGGCCACACCCGCCTGGGATTCCCTGAAAAATGCCCACGGTGCAGGTTCGTCCGGGGATGTGGGAGCAGGGCCCCGGTTGGGGAGTTGCACAATGAGGAAAGAAAAATCTCCCAAGCCCCATTTCTGACGCCAATCCCGAATCATGAGAGGCAGCAGTCGCCGGTAGAGCCCCGATCCACCACTGTCTGATTCTCCCTGATACCAAATGACTCCTTTGATGCCGAAAGGAATCAGAGGATGAATCATCGCGTTAAAAACGCCGGTCAGAGTGGCCCTCAGTGCGTCCGGATGCTGTGGTTCCCCCAGAAAGGGAAACCGTTCCATTACCCGCACTTTCCAATCTCCCGCGAGCGCGAGCCGGTCATCCGAATCCCGCAGGCCCAGTGCCGACTGTTCAAACAGTTCCCGCCAGGTCTTGTCGTATTGCCGCGCAAAACACCGGATGGCAAGCACCCCCTCACCAGCCCGAACCTGAGAACCGGGAACTCGAAAAACCCACAGGGGGTTTGCCCGGCTCCCGGATACATACTCCGCCTTGTGGCCGTTGAAAAAAACTCCAAGGGCGGTTCCCTTTTGCAAGGTCAGCAGAATATCAACATCCCTGCCGTCCCATGATTCCGGAATTTTCACCGGATGCCGCAGCTCCATGGCGATGCTTTCCTGGGTTCCATCGGTTGAAGGCTCGGCACCGGGCAGCGATTGATCCAGCGGGGCCCAGCCCTGCAGGTCTTCCGCGGAAAGCATCCAAGCGTCCGCCGGTGCGTCCCGGACCTCCGTGGCCAAAATGTTGGCGCGTTCTCCGGTGCGGCGGAAAGCTTCCACTCGTTTGGCGACTTCCGGATCGGCGGCCAGCGCATCAAATTTAGCAAGCCTCTCCCGGCCGGAGTCATCGCTTTGCAGGGCTTCCCGCGACATCCAGGCCTGCAGCTTGGTCGCGCCAACACTCGCGTTGATCAATCCGATGGGAACCCCGAGGTCCCGTCTCAGTTCCCGGCCGAAGAAATAGCCCAGGGCAGAGAAGCTTGCAACGCTCTCCGGAGAGCAAACTGTCCACTTCCCTCCCGTGTTCTGGAGGTTGCTGACCGGATGGTAATTTGCCTGTTGGGGCTGGGTGTAGAACCGCAGCAATGGATCCACCGCCTCCTTGATCTCCTGCCCGGCGTTGGAACTGCGGCTGACCTGCCACTCCATGTTGGACTGTCCGCTACAAAGCCAGACATCCCCGATCAACAGGTCGGAAAGAACGATCTGTTCGTCCGCCTGCTTGACAACAAGTTGATACGGGCCACCCGCGGGCTCCGGATCCAGCAGAATCCTCCAGTTCCCTCCGGAGTCCACCGCTCCGGACTTCTTTTGATCGTGGAGTTGCACTTCAATGCTTGCCCCGGGAGTCCCCACCCCCCAAAGCGCCAAAGGCTGATCCCTTTGCAGCACCATGTGTTCCTGAAAGATCGGAGCAAGTCGAAAATCCCCCGCCTGCATCAATCCGGGAACACAAAGCAAGCATCCCAAAGCAACCTGAAGCCAGCCCAAAGGCCTCCGCCCAATGCTTGGCAAACCAATCTTCATTGCGGGAAAAAGGAACAGCGGCCGGGCACTTGGATGCAATGTCGAAATCATTTTGATGACACCAATGAATTGTATGGAGACTTGCAAACGCAAACCAACTGGTAAGCACTAATGATCTCTCCGCAGCATTTGACGGCTGGATGCCCGCATCTACAAGGCGCCGATGACCCCGAAACCGTCCACTACGGCGCAGCCAAGGCGATGGATCGGAGCAAACGCCGAGATCGTCGCCCCACGCTTTTTCTTCTCACCGACAGCACGTCCTTCGTTAGCGGCCACAGCCTTGTGGTCAATGGCGGATGGACGGCTTGGTGAAGGCAGGTCGTCATCCCAAGATAATTGGCATGATGCTGGTCAGGTAACATTACCAATGGAATTCCCTTGTTTGCAGGAGAGCAAAAAACAACCCTTGCCCAATCGGTAAGCGACACAAACCGGCTTCCCTCATCTTCACTGGCACATCAAATGACAGGACATCTGGATCTTAACTCGAGCTGGGGGCCATTTTCCCAAACCTACCTGGGCATCTCGCATATTCTGAATCCGGCTCAGGGCTCGATGGCCGATCTGGCCGTTCATGTGGGTAGGCGGGAACCGGGTTCGATCATCCTTCCCGATAACACTTTCGATTACACACAGGATGTGGAGGGAGGGAACCGTCGCGCCGTCACGGGAGCGAGGCCGGAGAGCGTGGCCCCGGACTACTCTTCGTATGCGATCCGCTACTTTCTCGATGCTCACGGGGATACGGCGCTCGCGAAGTTTACTGTCGAAAATGAAAAACGAGCCCGGTGCGAGATCACGTTTGAAAACTCATCCAATGAAAGTCGCGAGTATTTTTGCGGTCTGGGACTTGCGGCCTTCGATTCGCGGAAGCGCGTGCGACTGAAAGATGCCTTGCGTCCCTGGTGGATACCAGCGCGGGACTACGTGGAAATCGAGGCGTATCAGAAGGCCTTCGCGCTGGGCTGTCGCCAGTGCCTCACACGAGTTTTTTCCTGGGGGGTGGAAGCGGAGGTTCTTGCGCAGGCGTTCGGCGGATGGGCGGACGACCGCGTCACTTACCGGACGAAACTGCCGGCTCCACTGAAGGACGGGCATCTCTATTTTCGCTACGTCAAATACGGGGAGCTGAACCACTCGTGGGAAATTCGAATCAACGGGAAAGCCACGACCTTTCATTTTCCGCAGACCTGGGCGATTTCCGGCGGAGGCTGGGGAAAGAATCGTGACGCCTATGAGGAGTGGCGGATGCTTCGGGTGCCTGTCGCAGTGATCTCCGAGTCGGAGGTGACTGTGGAGCTTCGCTCGCTGGATGCTCCCGGCAATGATCGAGCCCGAATCTGGTTGGACGGAATGCTTTTCAGCGAAGGTCGGCTGCCCGGAGATCAAGGGCATGAATCCCTCGTCAGCACGACGCTTGCGGATGCGCCGCTTCGCGAGAGCGCCCGCGTGGAGTTACAGGCCTCCACGACTTCGGTCGCATCGTTCGAAATCGTCATGGAGGGCGATCCCCATGTCGACGTGACGATCTCGGCGGAAGGCATACCGGTCCAGACAACGACTGGAACTGGCTCGTATGTCGCGCATGTCCGCCGTTGTGAGGGGCTGCCGCCGGCCCGGTTGGAGCGCGACTCCACGAGTGGTCCGTGGGGAGCCGTGGAAGGGGGTGGGATCATCGTCTCGCCACATTCTAAAAAAAGCATCTCGTTCCTCATCGCCTTCGGGGAGTCTTCGGCATTCTCAGCCGTCGAGTCAAAGTCCTCGCGGCGACTTCCGCCGGAAGCTCAAGGTCCGTATGCGGAGATGATGGCTCGACTGGCGGACACGATTCTCTTCAACGTCAATTACCCATTGAACCTGTCCGGTTCCCCCTCGCCGTTTTATGTGCCCGCCAAATACTTCTCGATTCCGTATTCTTGGGACGGCGGATTTATTGCCGTAGGGTTGGCCACCTTCGCGCCAGATCTGGCCCAACAGGAAGCGTGCTATTTCCTGGCCGATAAACAGTGCGATTTTCCTTTCCTCTACTGCGGTTCGCCGGTGCCCACCTCCTTCTATGCGCTTTGGGATGTCTACCAGGCTACCCAGGACCGGGAAGCTCTCCGCGGTTCCTATGCGGGAGCGAAACGGATGTATGATTTCTTCCTTGGCCGAACGCCGGGCAGTGCCGTCAACCTTCACAACGACGGGCTCCTCAGCACCTACCCTTACAATTACAACCTCGGCATCGACGACCACCCAATCCAGCGCTGGGCCGAGAAGGAACAACTGACCAGAAAAGGCCTCTATTCCATCATTCTCATGCCCCAGATGCTCCGCATCGCGCGCATCATGCGAAACATCGCCACACTGCTGGGGCGGGAAGAAGACGCCGAACAATATCGCCAGGATTCTGAACTGCTGGCCGATGTCATCGACACCCGGATGTGGGATGAAAAGAGCGGGCTCTACGGATGGCTCTACCGTTCGGAGAATGGAGTCGAGCCGGTCATTTTTGACGATTGCGCCGGAGACCGTTCCACGTGCGCGTTTCTTCCGCTTTTCGCCGGCCTGGCCACACATAAAAAACGCCTGATTGATCAGATGATGGACCCCTCGCGTTTTCTCACGCGATTCGGCATTTCCACGGTCGATCTCGAATCCCCTTCTTTTAATCCAAACGGATATTGGAATGGCGGGCTCTGGCCGGTCACGCACTGGTTTCTCTGGCACGGATTGCTGGAAGCAGGGGAGCCCGCTCTGGCCCGACAGGTCTGCGACTTGATCCTGAAGACGTGGAATGACTGCTTTCAAGAGGAACATTATTTCGGAGAGCATTTCATGCTGATTCCCGAGCAGATGAACGGAACACCGAACTTTGGCGGTCTTGGGGCGGTCCTGCTCCCGATGTATGCTGCTTATTACACGCCTTATCAGGTGACGACGTGCTACGATGTCATCCTCCTCAAAAAGTCGATTGACCCATCGCAGGATACCCTCGCCCTGACATTGGCTGCGCCGTTTCTCGCCAGCGAGGACTTCGACCTGCTCATCAATATGGGGAAGGCGAAAACGCCCTACGCTTTCATCATCAACGGACAACAGCACGGCAACCAGGTTTCCGACGAATACGGCCACCTCTGCCTGCGTTTGCCGCGCCCGTCCGCACAATATGAGTTGCTAGTGAAACCCTTGGCGGGATCGCCTGGTAAAGACACAGCTATCGCACAATCAAAAATCCGCTAAAAAATAACACCCATTATCATTTCACCATGAAAATCGCTTTACTAGGTGCCGGCAGCCATTTCTTCGAGTCCGTTTTTTTGGAGCTGGCGCAGACACCGGAGCTGCACGGGGCCGAAGTGGCTCTGTTTGATATCGATGCCGCGCGGATGCGGCTCATCGACCAGGTCGGGCGGCGGATCTCGGACCATTACCAAGCGGATTTCCGGATCTCGGTGGTCGCGGAGCTTTCCCGCGCCCTGGAGGGTGCGGACATCGCCATCGCCTCGATCGGGGTGCATGGTCCGGCGGCGGCCTGGCACAAGGCGGATGTCGAGGCGGTCGCCCGTTTCGGCGTGATGCAGACGACCGGGGATACGGTCGGGCCGTCTGGGTTTTCCCAAGGGCTGCGGATTATTCCGATCTTTCTCAACCTCGCGCGGGAGATGGAGAAATACTGCCCGGACTGCATCCTGCTCAACCACTCAAACCCGATGGGGGCCATCTGCCGCGCTGTCAGCAAGTATTCGAAGGTCAAAGTGATCGGATACTGCCACAATGTCGTCCAGTCCCTGCCGATTTTTGCCGGGCTGCTCGGGGTGCCGGCGAGCGAACTCGATTTTCTGGTGGGCGGGGTCAACCACATGGACTGGCTGCTCTCGTTGCGCCACAACGGCCGCGATGTTTATCCGGAGCTCAAGCGGAAAATTCTGGAGTCCGATATGCCGCAGGGCCAGCAGTTCACCAAGGATCTGCTCGAAGCGATGGACTTGTTCATGATGGGCGGCGACCGGCACATCATCGAGTTTTTTCCCCATGCCCGCCGGGCCACCGATCCGAAAGTGATTCCGTATGGCCTGAAATGGCGTTCGGACATGATTTCCGAAAACCTCCTTTCCGAGGAACTCACCCGCGGAGCCGCCGAGCTGAAGGCGAGGGCGGAGGGATCTAAGCCGCTCTACATCCCGAAGCATCTCACGCCGGAGGCCATGGGCCAGCAGATCAAGGCGTTGAAGATGGGACCGGACATTGTGCATGTCGTCAATATCCCGAACGAGGGAGCCATTCCGAACCTCCCGCCTTGGGCGCTCGTCGAGCTCAAGGCCGTGATCGGCCAGCATGGTGCCCGACCGGTCTATGTCGGCGACCTCCCGCCTCAAGCCGCGCGCTGGACGCTCGCTCAAATCTACGCCCACGAACTGACGATCGCCGCCGCCGCCGAGGGCAGCCGCACAAAAGCGATCCAGGCCCTTGCCTGTGACCCCATGGTCCGCGATTTCCACGAGGCCCGCGAAATTCTCGACGCTCTGGTCGAGGCTCAGGGTGACCGCCTCGCTGCTTTTCGGAAATAGATACCAAAAGGGAATCCTCCGCATCATTGCTGGGACGCAGGGGAAAGGACGACATGGGGAATTGGGCAAACATCCTCCGGGTGCCGGGCGACGTCCTGCCTTGTGTTGCGCGCCGTGTCTCTGGTCATTTCAACTGACCAGCCGTCGCTCGCTTGACTACTCGCACGGGCAGAGAATCTTGGCGGGATGAGTTTGAGCTGCCTGTTGTGGTCCACGGTTCGTCCATTGTTCGTTGTGGGAATCCTTGCCGGCGCAGCTGCTCTCACAGGCTGCGAGGAGAAGGCTTCCGGCCCAGCTCAGCCCCAGGAGCTCGAAGCCCAGGCGCCAGACGGGAAGTCGGGCCGGTTTCTCGTGCAGAACGGCCAGGCGAAGTCCGAGATTGTCACCATCGAGAACCCACCACGCGCCGTGCGTTTTGCAGCAAAAGAATTGCAGACCTACCTGAAGAAAATCACGGGTGCGGAGGCCCCGATTGTTCATCAGGCCAGCGGAGGCGACATCGTTCCGATTTACGTCGGGATCAGCCCGGCCACGGAGAAACTGGGCTTGTCCACAGAAGGGCTTCGCTACGGAGCCTTTCGAATGGCGGCAGGAGAAAACTGGCTTGCGATGCTCGGGCCGGACAAGGACTTCCAGCCGATCGAGCCGTGGGGGCGGCAGCGGGGGAAAGAAGAAAGCCGGCGCGTGAACGCAGAGTTCGAAAAAATTGCAGGCCTGCCATTCGCCAGCAACATGAGCAACCTTTACCAGAGATATCACAAGGAACTCGACCTCTGGGACATTGACGACCGAGGAACGCTGAACGCGGTTTACACCTTCCTGGAGTCGCTCGGGGTGAGGTGGTTTGCTCCAGGCGAACTCGGCGAGGTCGTGCCGCAAAGCGATTCGGTCGCGCTACCCAAACCACAAAACGAAGTCAACAAACCGGATTTCGCGATGAGGCGGATCAGCTTCTACCACGCGCATCTGGGCAAGCCCGAGTTGATGCTCTGGCTGATGCGCCTTCGGGCCAACAGCGCGCACGATCTCATTGGGTTGACCCAGCACTGCCACGGCATGCGCTTCGTCCATGAGCGGGAAGAAATGAAGAAGCTTCACCCTGAATTCTATGCGCTATGGAATGGAGTCTCGGCCAAAGATCACCGTGGCGGGCAGGGGTCTCCCAGCCTCGGACAGCAGGGATTCTTCGAGGCACATCTCAAGTATGTGCGGACGATGTTCGACCATTATCACGAGCCCATGCTCAGCATCGACGTGGTGGACGGAACGGGGAGCAACATTTGCGACCGCGACAAGGATCAGTCCCAGCCCGAGCGCGGTGGCAGCGGAGCGCTCTCAAATTATGTCTGGGGCTATCTCGACCGTGTGGCCCGCGAGGTTCACAAAAGCCACCCCGACCGGATGGTTTCCGGGCTCGCTTACAGCTCATATTTTGACCCGCCCACCAACATCGAGGTCCTAAGCCCCAACCTCGCGTTGTTCCAAGCGCGCTGGCGCAGCAATTTCCACGACAAGGAATACCGGGAGAAGATGACGAAGAACCGCGAGGAGTGGCTCAAGAAGCTGCCGAGCGGCATGCTTTTTCTGCATGAGTATTACCTCCATACGGTTCCCGGCAACCACGGGCGGCCGATCTATTTTCCCAGGCTCATCGCCGAGGATCTGCGCGAACTGAAGGGCAAATCCCAGGGCGAAATCATCGAGGTTTACGACCACCGCCCGGACCGCACCCCGCCGGAATGGGATGAGTTTGCGGTCAATCACCTCAATATCTACGTGACGATGCAGCTCCTCTGGAATGCGGACCAATCCCTCGACTCCCTTCTGGAGAATTACTACACCGATTATTACGGCCCGGCGGCGGCACCGATGCGGGAGTTTATCGAGTATTCCGAGAGCAACTGGCCTTTGATGGCCCAGCAGGCCGAACCGGTGGCAAAGGCCCTCGGACTCTTGGAAAAGGCCCGCGCCGCCGCTCCCGATGGCTCTCTCTACGCCGAGCGCATCCAGCGGGTCGTGGGCTATTGCAAAGAGGCGATGAACGGGCTCATCGCCACCCTTGGAAAAAAGAGGAGCGCGGAAGCACCCTACCGCGTCCTCCTTTCATCAAATCTCCTCGAACGTGGCGTCCTTCTTGCCGACAACCCGATCGACGGCGTCCTCGAGCCCCGGTTCTGGCCCGATGTCCGGCGGTCGGGGATGAGGCCTTCCATGCCCGGAGGCAAGTCGGTGCCCGCGACGACCTTCCAAGCCATCCGCGAGGGCGACTTTATCTACTTTGCTTTCCGCTGTCAGGAACCCGACATGGAGAACCTCGTGATTGGCACCACAGAAAATGACAACCCGAAGATCTTTGAAGGCGACTTTGTCTCCATCATCATCGAATCGGAAACGCATTCGTTTTACGAAATTGCAGTGAATCCAGCTGGAGCGGTATTTGAGGCAGATCGTGGCGAGGGCGGCACGGCACAGTGGAGTTCGGGAGCCACCGTGGGTGTGAATAAGGGAGAGGGGGAATGGTCAGTCGAAATCCGGCTACCGATCATGGGCTCCGGAGCAAGGGTTCTCAACCCTCTTGCGGGCATTGATGGCAACCGCCCAAGCGATCTCTACCCCTGGTTCTTCAATGCCGGACGCCAGCGCGTGCGGGGTGACGCCCGGGAATTCGCGAGCGTTTACCCGACCGGGCAGGGCGACCTCTACAATCTCGAAGCCGCAGGCAAACTCTGGGGCAAGTGAAGCCCCATCACGGCTCGCCAGCGCAAAGTTGCAGACCAGCCGCAGCAGTCGTGCCATAGTAGCGCATGGTTCGGTAGGGAAACCGGATTGACCAAGATCAAGCCGTCATCCGGAGGCTCCGGGTTTCCACCCGCTGAGCCTGCGGGCTGATCTCCGCACCGATCCGGCAGCCGTAAACAGAAATGCCTTCGAGTGTGATGTCAGCCGGGATATTTGGTTTTCCGGGGCCTGTCAGTCCAGGCAGGACTGCGATGCCAATCCGACAATCGCCATCCACAAAAAACTCTCCGGATCCTCTGCCCCATTCGCCCAAAGCCGGACGCATTGCGCCGGGCTCGTCGCACCCGACGGACTCGTCCATTGCGCCGATCAAGCCCCCCTTGAGCTGGATGTCCTGACCGCAGATTTCGACTGCCACGAAGCGGGTGCCCCGCGCGGAGAGGTTGGTGATCGAAAGGTGACGTCCGGCCAGGAGGACGTTGGGGCGGTAAACCGTCGCGAGAAAGAGCCGGTCGGTTGTGCCCGATGCGACGTCGCCGGTCGAAGTGCAATGTTCGCCGTAGATCGACAGGTTCATGCCATTCTCGATGCACAGGTTGTTGGAAAGGTGGATTTCGCTGTGTCCGTCACCAACGTGAATGCCGAAGCGGGGGTTGTTGCGGCAGGTGTTTCCTTCGATGAAAATTCGGCGGCAGTCCTCCGCCGGGTCAAAAATCTGGTGGAGCATGATCCCGTCTTCGAAAATGGAGTCGCGGCAGGTGTTGCCGACGATGCGGCAGTCGCGACAATGCCAAAGCATAATGCTTTTGTCGTGGACTCCGCACACGGTGACATTCCGCACGACGCTCATTTCGGTGCGGGTCAGGGAGACGCCATGCAATGTGAAATTCGCGATGGTGATGCCCTCAATGGTAATGTTCTCAAGCCAGGACTCCCCTTGGACAGTAACTCCGGAGGCAGCCTGATAGACTTCGCTGCAGTCCACATCGAGAAATCCCGGCGCGGCATTCAGTTGGTTTGGCCAATTGCCATCCAAAGAGCCCGTTCCACAAATCCGCACTCCCGAGTGACGGATCCAGAGTGCGCCGTTCTGGCGGGCCGCCAGACCGTTGGCGGCAGGCGAAAACTCACGCAGAGCGGCGCGGTCGAGGCGGAGTTCGTTGCCGTCAATGGCAAGAATGGTGCCGTGGCCGGCGCGTTCGCGGCGCACTTTGCGTCCGCCGCCTTGGATGGGGAGGTTGTCGTCGTGAAGCGAAATCGTGTCGCCGACTTGAAAAACTGAAGCATCACGCACGAGCACGGTGGTGTCGCCGCTGCGCACCTCGCGGGCGAGTGGGGTCTGCTCCGCATCGGCGATTTTCAGGATGCCGTTGATCACGACACATTGTCCTGCAGCGGGCTGGAGGACGCGGCGGATGAGATGGCAGCCCGGCGGGATCACGACTCGCGGAGCGCCGGAATCGAGGGCGCGCTGAATCGCGGCGGTGTCATCGGTGCGCCCGTCTCCGCACGTGCCAAAGTCTGTGACAAGCACTTCGGTGGTGGATGGTGTGGGGTTGTGTGGCTTCATTTAGGATTGATCGTTAGTGCAACAGATTTGGTTGGCGTGAATTGTGGCGGCTTAATCGAGCCCCAAAAGCGAGCGGATGTTGCCGCGGTCGATTTTTTCGCGAAGCTCAGCCGGAAGCTCGAGGGCTTCATAGAAGTCGTCGTAGAAATCCATCATGAGCTGACACTCGACAATCCCCGGGTGGCAGATGGAGGCATCTGAGCCGTAGCAAAGTTTTCCCAGTGCCTTCAGGCTTGGCTTGCCGTTGGGAGCGAAGAGGCGCTTCCAATAACCCATGTCCACGTGCACAGCGCTGCCCCCGGAAAAATCCGCAAAGACATTCGGGGCCTGAGTGATCACGCAGAAGGCTTCTTCCCACCATGGGTTGCCCATGTGGGCCATGAGGATTTTCAGGTCGGGAAAGGCACGGGCGATGCGGTCAATCTCCGCAGGTCGGCTGTCTGTGATGCGCAGATACTTTGGGCGGGCCAGAAAACCGCCCGGGTCGAAGGAGTCGCGGTTTTGATAACCGGTGTGAAAGACGGCAAGGCCACCGGCATCGCGCACCGCCTCATAAAGCGGGAAGTATTCCTCGTCGCCAAGCGGGTGCATCGGCGCGATGAATTTGATTCCGTTCGCGCCGCGCTCGATAATGGCAAGGATTTCCTCGCGCGAGCTTTCATGCATGCGCACCATCGGGCAGTGGTAAACAAAGTCTCCGAAGAGCTCTTTCAACGGAAACGTGACCTCAGGCGGATCGAGAAGTAGGGCGCTCTCGATTCCCATGGCGCGGTAACGTGCGATGTGCGGACCGACCGGCCCATCGGCTGCGGTCCATGCCGGCACGACAGGAGGCACCCGCTTCTCCGTCGCAGGATCGAGTTCCGCATGCATCCCGTGGGCGTGAGAATCGAGTTTCATTGGAGAGTTTCTAGCTTCCCAGTCCGGATTGCCGCAATGCCATAAGGAGTGGTCAGTTCATATGACCGGCGAACAATCCGGGCTCTTCGCCGCTCAGTCGCTAAGCGGAACCCTCCGGGCAAAGCTCGAAGTGAATCTCAGGCCAGTCTGATTCGGGCATATAGGTTACGGAAACCTGGTCTCCATCCGTTTTCACAACCGGGCAGCCGAGGTTCCCCGCGACCCGCATGGTCAATCCGGGAAGGTGCCAGCAGCCGGGTTCAACGGAAACACGGGCACCGGGAGCCTTAATCAGAAAGACGAAGGAGGTATGGGCTTCTCCATAGCGTGCGGCCAGCCCGGGTTCGAGATGGCCGGCGATGTCGAGCCGGCACTTCGATGCGCTGGCGTGGATGGCGCCCAGGTGCCGCAATCGCATCCAGCCGGTGTTTCCATCCGGCTGTTGCCAGTGAACGGTCGCGGGACAAAAGTCCCTGCTCACGATGGCGCAGCGCTGCGCGGCAACAAGCGGATCGCGCCAATGGTGCGAGGTCGGATTGAACTCCGGAAAATCCTCGCGCAAGCGGTAATAGGTCTTCTCACCGGCATCCAATGCCGTGGCTTCGGCACCGATCATGATCGTATTCGATATCCAGGCCGTTGCAACTCGGTCCGGATTGACAGAGATCCGCTTTTCGATGAAACGCTCCCCGGGGAAGGCCGTGAACTGCGGTACCAATTCCCGGGGGATGCCGGTGTCGAGGATGGCCAGGCACGGGCCCCAGCAGAAGTCGTGGCAGTGATCAAAATAGCCACGGACAACGGGAGGAAATGGCGCATCTTTTCTGCCGACCCCCAGCCAGATACACATCCCAAGGAGCGCACAGTAAGCCATCATGTCCATGCCATAGGACCGAGAGTAAGGTCCACACATGTTTTTCAGACCCGCATGATAATACGGCACCAAGTCGCGCCACAACGCGGACTCGATTTCCGCACCCAGACGTGCCAGCAGACCGGAACGCGAGTGACACCGCCAGAAAGCCAGCGCGAACAAATCGGTTCCGTAATAAGTTGGGGAATTGTATTCCTCGAAGGTGCCCTGCTCGGCAAACAAGCGGTGGATTTCCGTGCCCAGCGCTTCACCTTGCAGCACCCAATCCGGGCGGGCGAAACGGTCTCCCGCCCAGGTCAGCAATGCGGCATGCATCAAGGCAATGTTCGAATACACAGGCAGGCAGCGATCCGGTGGCTCGCCCTCAACCATGCGGAGGATGGCGAGGTCGATCCTCCCGACAAGATCCGCCGGCAGGCGAGCCTCATACTTGTCCAACAGAAGGGCAAACAGTGTGCCCATAAATTGCCGGTGGTTTGGATCAAACTGAAAAATCGTGGCATCCGGCCCCGGATGCGATTGGCCCGCCCTGCTCCGGAAGGCCCCGTGCAGTGAGGAGCCGGGCTCGTCGTATTGTTGCTGCAAAACCGCGTCGAGGGCTTTGCACGCACGATCATTATCGCCCACGGCGTTGCGCAAAAACAAGCCGATGGCATAGCGGGCGGTGTTGCGCACATCGCGTTTTGCTGTCGCCATGTCCGTCCCGATTGCAAGCAGGCCGGCTTCCTCATCCCAGAAAGCATCCATCCATGCCATCGATTCCAAGGCCAACTCGCTGGCAAACGGCGAAAGTTCTTTCATGCGCATTCCCTGAAGGAAAAAGTGGGTAAACAAAGGAAATGCAGACCGTGACTCAAGCGCATCATATTTTGAAATTCAAGGAGTCTAGCTCCGGCTCTCTCAGTAGGGGTATTCATTCTGCCAGCCGTTTGCGTGCAGATTCAATCAGCGCGGTCGGGGCATTGGCAACCGCCGCGGCTTTCTCAAAGCTGCTCCTTGCTTTGGCGGTTTCCCCCATCGAACGGTAAATATCGCCATAAGCAATCAGGACCGCGCAAACCCAATGCGGGTCGTTTTTGGTCCTCTGCTCAAGCACGGCAAGGTCCGCCAGCGCCTCTTTTTGCCTGCCCATGCTCGAAAGGAGCAAAGCCCTCTCACTCAACCCGCGCTGCAGCATACCGCCTTCGGACGATTCCAGGCGAATGAGTCCGTGATAGGCCGCAAGCACCTTTTCGGGGCCGGCATTCGCCGCCTGCGCATTCTGTGCTATCGCATACCAGACTCTAGCCTGATTGAGGTTCGAGATGGTGGCATCGAGTGCCAACCGCAAATCGCTTTCGGCCTGCTCGTGCTGCCCGAGCGCGGTGTGCGCACGGGCGCGGGCCATCAGTGCGGGAAAGATCAAATTTTCCGGCCAGGTCTTCAAGCCGATCTCCTGATCCAAAAGCGCCTGCCATTGGCGGGCTTCTTCCAACAATTTGATCTTGCAGAGCTGCCCCATCTGCGGCTCCGGAATTCGATCCGCAAGTTTCATCGCTTCTTCGGGCCTCCCGGCTTTCGCAGTGGCCAAAGCCGCAATGGCCAGCGCATCGGATTGCTGGAGCGGATTCGGATGGCTCTCCGCCAATCGGACAAAAAATTCCGCCGCTGCTTCGTGCTTGCTCGCATTGACCAAATCCATTCCCTCGGTCCGCGCGTCCGGGTAATTTCCAAGCAATTGCAGGCTCGTCGCCAAAAACGCCAGGGTCGCAATGCAATGCACGGGCTTCGTCATCCCACCCAGCTAAGGCCATCCCTCCGTGCGGTCAAGGACCGCCGGACTGGTCAGGACAACTAACCTGCCTGGCACGGCTCCCGGCATTTCTCCTCATCCGAAGGGTGCCGGTGAGAATCTGGTTGAAAGCCTGGCCGTTTGGTTGAATGCCCGGTCGCTGCTTTGCAAGCCCAACCGCCACCGGATTAGTAAATGTTGCAGCGTAAGAGCAAGCACCTACATCACCCAATTTTTATCCCATCCGTGCAATTCGCCAGCAGGGAAGAGACTTAGTAGCGAGACTCTGCCTCGCTATGTAATACAAAATTGATGCTGTGCAACTTATAGCAGGAAACTTGTGAGATATATAATTTTTACTACCTAACAAACCACCGCAGTGAATGGTGCTTCTCACTTTTGGCAAATTTGAGTGTGTAAGGGTCACACAGCCACCGTGCGACGAATCCGTCAGTTCTTACCATCAACCAGCCAAAATCCCAGCCGCGGCTTTCATAGCTCATAGGAATTGCAGGTTTGACTCGAACCATTGGCTGACATCCCGCACTGAATATTTTACGCCCGGTGCTGTAGTATCCGGGTCCTGTATGCACAAAGACCTCGTGATCAATTTCACTTCCCATATCATCGCACAA
>Ga0247842_10003574_pt1 | contig 20650 bp, 22 predicted proteins | sample LaCruzMarch2015__3_FD_192411 | JGI IMG/M metagenome (GOLD analysis project Ga0247842, IMG submission 192411) | Freshwater microbial communities from meromictic Lake La Cruz, Castile-La Mancha, Spain - LaCruzMarch2015_19m | ecosystem: Environmental > Aquatic > Freshwater > Lake | place: Spain...
TTCCCAATTCATAAAAAAATAAATACAAGAATACAAAATGAATCTATTTCTATTATTTTATCTTTAATAATTATAATAATTATTATAGCTATCCCCTTTTGCTTTTTAGCATTTGATGTTACACAACAAGGATATTCCTTGTATACTTCTTTATCAAATAAATCTATAGAAGGGGCATTGTTTGGTTTGGGTTGTACTAGCGCAAATTCTGAAGTATGCCTTCTGATTAATCGAGCAGAAAAATTTAGTTTGGAAAAATTATCTGTATTTGGTCTAGATAAAAAATTAGAAAAGGTTATTTTAAGTTTTGAGGATAGAATAATAATATTTATTTTAAAAATACCGATTATACTTGCAGAAATTTTTCTTACATTAGTTATCTCTTTTTTTATTTTAAAAGATTGGAAAAGTATTTTAAAAAAGATAGAAGATCTCATTCCAATGAGAACAAAAACAAAAGAACTGCTTGTAAAACAATTCGGGAAGATAGCATACTCGGTAATCTATGCTCAACTGTTTGTTGCAATGATTCAGGGAATCATAGGGACTATTGGATTTTATATCGCTGGAGTTCCTTTCCCTGTCTTCATGGGAGTTGTACTTGCTTTTTGTGCTTTAATTCCTGCAATTGGAACAGTGTTGGTATGGGCCCCCGCTTCATTATATTTAATTATAATGGGTTATTTTTCTCATAATTATTGGACATTAGGTAAGGGAATTGGTTTATTCTTTTATGGTCTGCTAATAATTAGTACAATTGATAATTTTCTGCTTGCAAAAATAGTTAAAACAAAAGCACAGGTAAGTCAGATTATTGTAATTATTGGAGTCATAGGCGGTGCTAGTGTTTTTGGAGTTATGGGAATATTTATTGGACCGATCTTATTACCATTACTTATAACCTATTTTGAAACGTTTAAAGAAAGATTTGATTAAATAAATAAAAAAGAGAACCCTTAAAAGAGGATTAAAATATAAGCGCTCCCACCGAACACAACGTATTTTGTGATTTCCCAGAGATAAATTATTTTTGTTCGGAGGGTATTTACTTTATTTCCCAACGCTGTTGGGATTTATAAATCTTGTCGAGAGAAAATGTCACAATGGCGTGACTAAACAAACAAAAAATAAAATGAAACTGGTCTCTCACTACTCGCTGTCTTCGTATTCCTCTAAAAGGTCTCTACCCTCTTCAGAATCAAAGTCAACAAAATCAATGCTCGGATCTTCCATATCGACTTTTCTGAATTGTTTAAGCCTTTCATCTACCGTATAACCCTTAAATGTTGGCAGTTCTTTTACCATGTTTACCTCCCATTAAAATTTAGTTGATTATTTAATTTTTTTGATATTTCTTCTATCATTATCTCCATTTTAGTCTGTTGAGAAGGATTGTTGAGCTTTTGTCTCATCAATACTGAGAGAGTTATTCCTAAAGATTCTGCTTCTTGCTTTAGTTTATCTAAAAGTTCAGTTTCTAGATATAGATGAACTTGTGAATTTTTTCTCATTTTGTTGTAAATAACTTAGAATTTCTTTTAGCTTTCTGATTATTTCTTCAGGATCAACTTTATCATAAGTAAAGCTATCGTTTTCCATGCTTCTTCCCATTGAATTTATTTGTCTCATTGCCCCAACAATCCCATCCTTTCATAGATTGTCTAGCAAAAAGCTCAATTCTAGGAAGATCTCCTAGTAGCTCTACAATCTTATCTCTAATCTCGTCGGGTTTTCTAGAATGTTCTCTTAATGGAGATAATACTACTTGAGCTATTTTATTTGATCTTCTTTTTAGTTTGCCTCTAAATCCTAAAACACATAGTTCTGCATTAGCTCTTGTCCAGTTTCCTAATCCAAAAAATGGCTTTCCATTATTTTTATTTGTTTTAATCCAAGTAAAGGCAACCGTAGTATATCTAAATCCCCATTTAGTTATGGTTTCCAATGCTTTTGGTAAAATAGGATAAGTAACCCATAGAAATAAAGCACAATTCTCATCAGCAATCTTATCAATTGGAAATTTATAGATTTCTTCAATAGGAATAGTAGGATAATGTTTACTTACATCTGTTCCATATTTCCAAGGAGGATCTGCGTATATTATGTTATACTTCTTGTTTGATTTAATTTTCCAATTCATACCAGACTACAATTTCTAAAATTTAAATAAGTCCGAGTTAAAATTTATTCTAATAAAAATTCTAATTATTTTTAACTCGGTTATATATAAATTTCTTCCATCTGGACAAATCAATGGATTGCATACTTTGCGGAAAAAAAACTGAAAAGAAGGATTCGGATCTTTGCGAGTCTTGTTTCAGATTTCTTAAAGCAAAGTATCATAGAACTAAACTTTTGGAGGAACAAATAAGATGGCACAGAAAAAACGCAAAAAAGCTAAAGCAATAGTGTTGCCTGCATTAATCCTATCTTTGTTTTTATTGCAGATAGCATTTGCAGTTGCAGTAGATACAGCTACTTATGATGAAATCTTAAAACCCATTCAAGCGGTTTACGATCTTGTTAAGTATGCTGTGACAATTATTTCTGGCTTAATCTTGTTATTTGCCGGGATCACATATATAATGAGTGGTTCTGATGCTGGAAAGCGTGAAAAAGCAAAAAACATGATTATGTATGTAATAATTGGATTAGCAGTAATTTGGGCAGCACCATTCATAGTTAGGTTAGTGCTAGGAACTTAACATGAAAAAGCAAATCCTAATTTACTTGGCTTTGGCTTTACTCCTACCCCTAGCTACTGCTTTTGACTGCAGTAGCCTAGGTGGTGGAGATTTTTCTTTATGCGATCAGATTCAGAATACAAATTTATCTTCTTATGAAAAAGATTTATTGATCTCAGATATTTTTAATAAAAATAAGACTTCTCCAAATTTTGATTTTATTTACTCTTGGAATACAAACTTAAATATTCTAAATAGTCCAGATGGGATAACTTCTTCAAGTGGAACAATTAATACTGCTTGGATAAAAATAACTGCTTTAATGCCTTCTATTATAGAGAATAATACGCTTTATGCTTCTGACAATGGAAAACTATTAACTGCTTATAATTATAATATAAACCTTTCGTCTGGAATAGAAAGCGGAGATTGTAAGACAAATTATTATGCTAATAGTAATTCCGCTGTGCTTAATGTTTATCTTAATGATCAATTTATAGGAAATGAAAAGATTTCTGCCTTTCTAATTAACTATAATCCAGAAAATTTAAATTTTATCTCAAGATTAACAATTCAATCAAATTTTAATGTAGAACATTATAAAACTCTAAGATATTGCTGTAAATATAGCTCTGGAGGAAGTTGCCTTAAACATTGTAACAAATGTGCTTATTCGTCTACAGAATCTAGAACAGATAGTTTAACTCTTGAAGATAGTCTAAATGCTAAATTATACAAAAGTCAATTAAATAGCTCTTTTAGAATTATAAATAAATATTACAACCTGACTCAAGGAGAACTAAATGCAACTAATTTTACAAAACTTCTCTTAAGTTTTAATAATTCATTTTATCAAACAAGCAAGTATACCTACTCATTAAACTACACTTTACCCTACTATATCTTAACATTAAGAGCAGATCCGATAGAGATAACTACTTCTAATAATATTCATTTAACTGGAGAGAATAATAGATTTTTATTTACAATACAAGATTTTTCAAATTGCAAGATTCAGTTATTTGATCATTTTAATTCAATCACACAAAATTGTGATATGAGTTTTAACAAAACAGATTTCTCAATAAAAACAGATAGAATAAGTTATTTTGAAAACGATACAATAAAAGTTTATATTTTTCCAGAAGATTTGATTGTATCCTTAAGTTATGCAAATCAAAGCAAGACAGCAAAGAATTACACAGAGTTTAAAGCAGTTTTATATGAAAATAAAATAAGTGCTAAATTAAATGGTTTCGAGGAGAAATGGCTAATAAATGTAAAGAAAAAAGAAAATACAGATATTCTACATGGTTTTATAGTATTATCTTTTTTAGTATACTTTTTCTACAGAATCGTTAAGGTTTACTCTAAGAGGAGAATTTAGAATGAAAATAAAATATCTTGTTCTACTTCTACCGATTTTTCTTATCTCTCTTGTTAGTGCAGGAGAATGTGGAATTACAAATTTAGCTTCTTGTTTGGCTCAGAGCTTCTTTGAATTACTTTTAACAATAATTAATGCACCAATTCAACCATTATTAGATTTGATTTATCTTTTATTGACAAAACCAGTAAGCACAAACATCTTTTCAGGAATTTGGGCAATAATTGTTTATATTTTATCTATGTTTTATGGATTACTTCTTATGTATATTGGGATTAAGTTTATACTTTCAGGTCATTCCCCGCAACAAAGAGAAAAAGCAAAGACTATGCTAGCAAATGTTCTTCTCATGATTGTTTTAGTTCAAGCAAGTTATTATCTTTATGAAATTGTAATTGAGCTAATTTCTGCGATGACAACTGCAATTTTTAATATGATTCCCAGTAATTTCTTTCTTTTAACAATTGATAATATCACAAATTTAGGATTAGAGTTAGCTCTTACAATGCCTTATCTTGTTTGCCTTATTTTAACGATAATTCTTTTAGTTATAAGATATTTAATTGTAAGTGTGGGGGTTATATTCTTCGCAATAGGAGTATTCTTTTATTTTATAGAACCCCTAAGTAATTATGGCAGATTAATAATAAATTTCTTGTTTGTTACAATATCTTTAACATTCTTTTATTCCTTAATCTTTCTTGCGTCATCTAAATTGCTAGAAGTTGGATTTTTTGATAATTTTAAGATAGTTGTTATGATTGGAGCATTTACATTAGTAAATAGTGCAACTATGCTTCTTGCTTTATTTGTAGTAATTAAAGCAGCACTAAAAGTTATCCCTCCAATTACTAAAGCAGTTTCAGTTGTGGGAACAATTACAGGAGCTTAAAATGTATGAAATACCCCAACAATTAGAATATAAGGAGAAAATTGTTTTTGGACTTACATTTGAGCAATTAATATATGCTTTAATCTTTCTGCCCATAATTCTTATTATCTTTAGAATGAATTTGTCTTTGCCTATAAAGATATTCTTAATAATTTTTCCTGCTTCTTTAGCATCTGGATTTATGTTCTTTAATTTTGCAACTATTATCAAAAGATGGGGCTTTTGGTTTAAATTTAGAGAAATAAAAACCGACCAGATTAAGAAATGGGTAGGAATTAAAGAAACTAAAGATAATTTATTTTATTTAAAATGAAAAATGAACTCAAAAAACAAGAAGGAAAAAAGATCGCAGTCTTGAGAGTAGAATCTATCAACTACTCTATAAAACCGGAAGATGAGAAAAAAGCAATTATTTATGCATTTCAAAAATTCTTAAATTCTTTAGATTTCCCCATTCAAATTTTAATGCATACTGGAGCATTAAATCTTGGGGATTATCTTAATACTATCAAGAAACCAAAACTTAATAAAAAACTAAGGGCAAATTATCAAGAATATGAAGATTTTCTAAAAAAGACAGTTTGGGAAAATAGCATTTTAAATAAGAATTTTTATATAGTAATCCCTGAAACAACAGATATTACAATTCAAATAAAGATTTGTGAGGATAGATTAAATAGTTTAAATCTAAGGTCTCATAGATTAAAGGATAATGAATTAAAAGAAGTTATTAACGAAGTCTTTAATTGTCAAGAATTACCAAAATCATTAAAGAATGATATTGATTATCTCAAGGTTGTTAAAGAAGTTGAATCAGAGGATGAAGTAGGAAAAAGAGTTGAAGCAGAAAAAAAGCTACAGGAAGAAGATAAAACAATAAAAATTGATTTGAATCCTAAAGAAAAATTAGTTGAATTTCATAGAATAATTTATGCTTATGGCTATCCTAGGATGGTTGAATCTGGATTTTTAGATAAATTAGTTAGTTGTTCAGGAAATTTTGATTTGTCCTTGCATATTCAACCTTGCAGTGTTGAAAATACCTTAGTTATGTTAAATAAAGAACTTCAAAAACAAAGAGCAGATCTTTATTCTGCTCAATTAAAAGGGCAATTAAATCCAAGTTTAGAGATAAAATATGCAGATACTCATAAAATTCTAGAAGAATTACAAAAAGGAAATGAAAAATTGTTTAATATTAGTCTATACTTAAATTGTAAGGCAAACTCTTTAAAAGATTTAAATTTACTAACAAGAAAGATAGAATCGGAGTTAAATTCCCTTTTAATAATCCCAAGACAAGCGTTATTTAGGATGTTACAAGGATTTAGGTCTTGTATGCCTTTCGCAGAAGATAAACTTTTAGTAAAAAGAAATATTACAACTTCTGCTTTATCTGCATTCTTCCCATTTACTTCCTCTTTCTTTAAATTTGATTCAACAGGAGTATGGCTTGGTTCAAATAAGAATAATATTCCGATAATTCGGGATATATTCAAACTTTCTAATGCAAATGGGGTTTGTTTAGCTACTTCTGGCTCAGGAAAAAGTTATATGGCAAAACTTCTTATTTCAAGATATCTTTTAAGTGGAGTAAAGGTAATTGTTATTGATCCCCAAGGAGAGTATTCTGGTCTTGTTAAAAAATTTGGAGGGCAAAGAGTTAATTTGAGTAGAGATTCTGATAGTATGATTAATCCTTTGGATTTAATGGGGCAAGATTATCATGATAAAAGATTAGCTTTGATGGACTTAATGCCTGTGATGTTGGGAGATCTTTCAGATATTCAAAAGGCATTTTTAGATTCAGCCATAACAAGAGCATACGAGGGTAAAGGTATAATCGGCAAAGAACCGCTTACTTGGGGCAAGGAGCCCCCAATTCTTAAGGATTTGTTAGATGGGCTTATTAATATGGAAAAGAGAGCCACACCTTTAGAAAAAACTACAATTCGTAGTTTAACTAATAGGCTTAACCTTTATGTAAACGGGGTTTTTTCTTTTCTTAATAAACAAACAGAGCTTAATCTTAATACTAAGTTTATCTGCTTTGACATAGGCAATTTGCCAAAACAAGTAAAGCCAACAATTATGTTTCTTGTTCTAGAGTATATTTATAAAAAAATGAAGTATTCTTTAGAAAGAAAGTTATTAGTAATTGATGAGGCATGGTCTTTATTATCCAGAACAGAAGATGCAGGCTACATTTTAGAGATTGTTAAAACTTGCAGAAAGTTTAATCTTGGATTGTTTCTAATTAATCAAGAAGTTGAGAACATGTTAGACTCGCAAGCAGGAAGAAGTGTTTTGGCAAATACTTCCTACACTTTACTTCTTAGACAAAAGCCATCTATGATAAGAAGTGTTCAAAATGTTTTTCATTTAAGTGAATCAGAAAAAGTTCTGCTTTTAACCGCTAGACCCGGAGAAGGGCTTTTACTAATGGATAATGATCATTCTGAAATAAGAATTATTGCATCTAAATCAGAACATAAAATTATTACTACAAATGCTGATGAGCTATTAAAGCAACAAAAGAGACCAAAATCTCCAAAGATTTCAAATAAAAGCAAGATTGTTCTTGATAAAAGAGTTTATGTTAGAAAAGAGTTAGATGAATCAGATATAAGATTTTTAATCTCAACTAATTTCAATGAAGTCAAGCAGACAAATATCTCTGGAAAAAAAGAAGTCTATTTAGTTATTAATGAAAAGAGTGAATCTCCAAATCATATTATCTGCATAAATGAAATTGCAGATTATCTTAAACAATTTACTCAAGATATTCAGACATATAAAACCTCTATGCCCGACATTGTGTTTAATGCAAATGGAAAAGAGTTTGCAATTGAGGTTGAGACTGGAAAAATAATTAGAGATAAGGAAAAGATGAAAAATAAGATTAATCTTCTTAATGAGAAATTCAAGAAAAACTGGTTTTTCTTTGTAACTGATAGAAATCTTGAGAAAAGATATTCAAAATTCGGGAAAGTTTCTAATAAAAGAAACATAAAATTCAAAATTAAGCAAATTTTTAAGAATAAGAAAAAATAGGCAAATCTGCCATCTGGGAATGGGGGTGTTAAAAGTGGGTGCTCGTCGCTAAATTATCGCAAAAATCAAGAAGTGGCACTCCCAAATATAATGATTACTGCCATGAGAAAGAATAGGGTAAAAAGCTATTTTTTAGGCGATTTCTTTTTATCTATTTTAAACATCTCTTCTTTCAAAACCATAATTTGCCTTTCTATATCTCTTACAAACTCTTCATAATTTTTTAGCTTTATTTTATATTCCCTTTCAGACATTTTTTTACTTTTAAAATAAGTTCCTTGCATTTCTTTAATTAACCCATTTATTGCTTTTTTCTGCATAATAAGATTATTTAACCTTATTTTCATTCTTAATTTTTTTAAGATATTCCAAAAAGTTAATAATAAAATGAGGGCAATAAAGCAAATAACTGCTATTTTTAATCCATTTTTTATAAAAAAGTTCTTAATTGTTCTTGAAGTTGTTAAATAGACTGCATTAATTGCAGATTGGCTTGATTGTATTTCTGAAATTGAGTTATATCCTTTTTTTATTAACATTAAAGTATCTTCAAATCTTTCTTCATTAAAAGAAAGAATAATTTTGTTATATTCTTCTTGCATCTTGGAAAGATCCACTTCTTTTTCTGATTTTTCATAATTCTTCTTGAAAATTGTTAATTCATCATTAGCTTCAAGAGCAGTTTGTTTAATTGAACTTATTTTTAAAGCATATTCAATTACCAGCTTATAATCTGCCTTGCCATCTTTTTCTTCCAAAGCGAGTTGTGCTAAATAAAGTTGCGATGCTTCTTGATAAGTTTCATTTACCCTTAAGGTACCAATGTTCTTAGAAATCATTTCAAGAATATCTTTTTCAGCTTGATTCAATAATTCTTTTGCTTGTATTGATTCATTGCTAATTTTTATATTTAAAGCAAAGCAAGTTGGAATTAATAACAAACAGAATAATGCTATTACTACACTTATTCTTGTTAGGGGCTTAATGTTTAATTTCATTTTACTCTCCCTTGGGAATTTTTAATGATATTCCCAATCCGTTCACTGCTTTTTTAGCTTCAAGTGTTGCAAGCTTTTCTTCAATCTCAGATAATCTTTTGTTAAAGCTATCCATCTTAAACTCGTAAGTTCTGGTCTCAAGTTTTTTCTTCTTCATATAATCTTCTTGTAGTTCTTCTATTAAAGAGATGATTTTTTCTTTTTCCAGTTCAAACCTTTTTGTTTTTGATGCAAATCTTAACATCTGTGTTCTTTTAGTTTCTAATTCAATCAACTCTTCTACAACCTCTGAAAGTTTTAAGTCATATTCTTTCATAGCAGTTTCGTATTCGCTCATGCTCATCTTTTTTTCCTTGAAACATTGATTTTGAACAACTTTTATTAATTCATTAAGTATTTTTTCTTCTTCTTTTAATTCCTTGATTCTCTTTTTTATTCTCCTTAATTTATTTATATTATAAGCACCAAATGAAAAAATAATTAAGAAAAAAGCACCAAAAGATATTTCTTTTGGATATTCTTTAAGATAATAGCTTAATTTTCCAAATTCTCCCTTAACTTCCAATGCATAAGTTAATTGAGAATCTTTTACTCTTTTATAAGCTTGTTCAAATTCCTTTCTTTCAATTGAAAGTTTGGCAAGCTCTAATAATCTTGCAGATTCAGAAACATCAATTCCTTTTTCTTCAGCGGATTTAATCAAAGACTCTAATTCAGTTATTATTTTCTTCGAGTCTAAAGCATATCCTACTTGCTCTTTTATTATATTATAATTACTTTTTACAACTTCAAGATTAAAATTATTTAGTTCAGTTTCTGATTTATTTAATAGTTCATTTAAATAATCCGAAGAGAGGTTCGCTTCATTTAATTGTCTTATTAACTCTTTTGATTCATTTAGCATTTGGTTGGCTTCTTCTATTGATAACTCATGTATTTCTAATACTATTTTTTTAGAGTCAGTATAACTCGACGACCCTTTTTTTCCACTTAGCAGAATTGTTAATTCTTGTTTTCCTAGTTCTATGTAAGTTGGAGAAATAATAGTCAATATTATTGTTGCTTTTTGTTCAGGACCCAAATCAGAAAGGGTCTTAGGAGAAATCTCAATATATTTTGATATTTTTCCAGAAACTGAAAAGCTCAAATCTCTTAAAGACTCATTTTTATCCTTATTTTCAAATATAATCTCAACTTTATTTTGTTTTCCTCTTACTAATTGATAATCTGCAGAAGTTACAACCGCGACTGATGAAGAAAGTCCGCCACTTCCTCCTCCGCCACCCCCTGACGAAGTTGATGAAGCCGGAGTAGTTGATGGCGCAGAACAATCAGGGTCTTGAACATAACCGCAAGAGGTTACACAAATTGAATCAGATACATTATAACACAAGAAAGAGATACTTATTATTTCTGTTAAATTTGTGTTTCCATCTGCATCTTGTATTAGACTTCCGGTTAGATTGTATCCCTGTGCAAAGAGAGTTATTGTTTTTACTCCAGATGTTGCTGTTGCTAAATTAGAGAAAGTAAGATTTATCCCATTGTAGTTTAAATTATTGTCTGTTACATTGTCATAGAAAACAGACATGTTTCCACTTGCATTTGTTAATTCAGGAGGGACTGTCCAATTAAAGCTGACATTATAAGCAGTATAATTTTCATTTGGAGTTGCTGAACCCATTAGGTTTCTTAAATATGCTTGCAGTTCGAATGAGTTTCCTGAAGAAAGATAGACAAATGTTAGACTAGATGTTATTTTTTGGTAGAGATAAGGTGTATTTTGATTTGTTATCAGAGTTGCTGTTGTGTTTCTGCTTAAGGTAGAAGAACGAGAAGAAATTTCATTAGTAGTTATAACCAAGTCTTCTTGCTTTACTTCGGTTAAAAAAGTTGCATTTATCTCTATTGTTCTATTTGCTTTTGCGGATATTGTATAAGCCTCCGATGGTTTCCACCAGTTATTATCAAAATAAACTCTTGCATTGGAAAGAGTATCTGCAGCAAGGTTATGAGTTAATTTTAATTGTAGCGTACAATTACTTGTTGCAAATTGCACATCACCTGTATTATTTATTGTAATATTTCCAATCCATTTATTTATATCCCATCCTGCTGTTGCATCTAAGTCTGAAGTTGCTTGCCAAGTGCAATCCCAAAAGTTTTGTATTGTATAATTGCTAGTTGTTGCAGAATCACTAGTTGTGTCATTTGCCCATATACGAAAAGTGATGTTAGATTCATAAGAGGGAAGAGTGAAACTTGCATTTAATAATGTATAAAAGGATTTTATAGTCTGATTATTCATTGTAACATTATTCCAATATGAATTTATACTTGAATTTTTCCATTGTAAAATTGCTGTGTCAAAATTATTATCTGTATCAGAAATATTTGCGGTTATAGTTACATTAACTCCTGGATCTAAATTATCAATTGAATCAGGTGTATATAACACAGAAACAAAACTAGGAACAGTATTTCCTTTTATTGTTCTTAATTCAGTCGTGTTCGTGTTTCCAGCATAATCTAAAACAGAAACATTGTAAGTATAGCTTTGTCCAACAGCTAACCCTAATTGAGTATAAGTAAATGCCCAATTTCCACTGCCCAAATTATGCAAACTTTCGTTGCTTAAATTAAACGCAGTTAAAGTTCCATTCCAGTTTAATGTTACATTCGCAAGACCCTCTTCTATTATTGAAACATTAATAACAAAACTCCCCGAAGCACCAGAATTATTTAAAGGAGTTGGAGAAACAAACTCTAACAAAGGACGAGTCGTATCAAGATAAGTATAATCTATTGTTGCATTAAACAACCAGGGAGTGTAATTTTGATTTTCTGTAAAGAATGTTGCTTTATACTGGAAGTAAGTTGCATTATTTAAAGATGCAAGAGAATTGTAACTATTGTTTGTATAAATTGCAGACCAGTTTGCATCAGAACAATTTGCAAGAGAACAAGTTGTTATCTGCAGAGTCAAATTCAAAGCCCCAGTTACATTTATATTACTACTATCCGCTAATACTCCGTATATGCTATTTCCAGTAGTATAATTAAGTTCGGCAAAAGCTAAATTTACATTAAATATAAAAATTAAAATACTAAGCATTCCCAACATCAACAATCCCTTCTTGTTTGATAGGTTACATAACATTTTTAAAATTCTCCTGATATAAATCTTTTTTTAAATTATAAGAATTACCATTATCCATATAAGACTCCCATGAATTAAATGATTCCATTAGCTTGTCAAAGTCCATATAACCCTTACTATATTCTTTTATTTTTCCTTTTGCATTTTTTAGAAATCTTTTGACAGTACTTTTTCTGACTAATCTGTGATTGTTAAAAATTCTATAACCCAGAAAATCAACCCCTAATGCAATTGGAAAAATATTTGCTTTTTTTGGATGCATTGTTAATCTCATTGAAACAAATAAGGATATAACTTTATCTTTTACTTCATGTAAATATTGTTTAGATTCATGAATTATAATAAAATCATCCATGTAACGGATATAATATTTTATTCTTAATTCGTATTTTACGTATTCATCCAACTTATTAAGATAGATATTAGCAAAAAGTTGTGAGGTTAAATTTCCTATAGGGATTCCCGAATGATTTTGCTTTGAGCAACTTTCTTTGTTATCTTCAAAGAGCAGATTAGGAGAAGAGCAATTTGGCTTTGTAGTACAATTATCCTCTGTTTGGTAAAGAATAGACGACTCACTTTTTTGTAAAGAATTTTGAGTTTTTTGTTCTTGACAATCAGATTTTTCTAAATCTGGGCTATCTATTATTTTGTCTAACAATTGCAAGAGATTTTTATCTGCAATTTTTTCTCTTATCATTTTTTTCAGAATTTCATGATTTACACTTGGAAAATATTTTGAAACATCACATTTAAGGACATAATAATTGCTCTTCACTTTTCTTATGAAACTTTGAATTCTATCTGCTCCTGCATGAGTGCCTTTTCCTGTTCTGCAAGCGTAAGAATCGTAAATAAAGCTTTTATCAAATATTGGCTCAATTATATTACAAATAGCATGGTGAACAACTCTGTCTCTAAAAGGCAAAGCAGAAATTTTTCTTTCTTTTGGTTCAAAGATAATAAAATGCAGATATTTTCCTGTTTTATAAGTCTGACTTATTAATTCTTTTTGCAGCTTAAGAAGTTCACTTTCTAAGTTATATGTAAATTCTATAACTTCTGCTATATGATTCTTTCCTTTTCTTGCTTTTAAATAAGCACTATAAAGATTTTCAATTTCACAAACTTCTTGAAATAAATTTTTATGTGTTTTCATTTTTTAATTATTAAAACCTGCGGGGTTCAATCAGCATTGCTTCATCTTACTAACCGCGAGTTTTTAGTTTAATATTCAGCTTTGTAAGCTTGGATTTGGATTGATGTAGTTCTCTTGCACTGTTTATTCTCTCCGTAAAGATAATTAATCTGGCTTCGGGAACTATTGCAACAGCGAAAACCAATGTTGTTGTTCGTATTCGAAGGGGCATTATTCAGATTCGCTGAAAAAGGACCATCATCCGCCCCATTATTCCAATTGCCACCGCGAATCACCGCGCTGTTAATCACAATCCAACCCATTCCAATCCAAAAATCACAAATATTTTGATTTAGGATAAAGGAATATTAGAATATTTCTTGTACCAACCTCCCAGCATTCTGCCTATTTCGTTTATTAAATTAGAGCCGTATTCATATTGTTCAAAACTGATAAATTGCAGGTCTTTAGAAAGCCTGAAAAAAATCCTTAATTTATCTAATTCAATGATTGCTTTTTGCAATGATTTTATTTTTTCAAAATCATTATTTGATTGTATAATACTTTCTAAAAAGTTTAATGAAGTATTCTCTATTTTTTGTGCCATTGTGTATTTTTCTGATTTTGGAAATTTATTTAATAATGTATGAAGCCATTTTATGAATTCATATGTTTTATGAAAAATTTTCATGTCTTCAATCATGTAAAAGACCTCCGGGTTTTTGAGTTTTGGCAAAGAGCAGATTGTGAGCCCCTTGGTAAAAATTGGTTCGCCCCCCCCCCCCACAAAAGAGCAAAGCGGTGCCTTAATCGTTTTCATCATTTTTTCCTTACCTCGTTTTTATTTGCTTTATCCATTTTTCACCTCTAAAACTTTCTTTCTTTTATTCTTCTTTAGTTTTTCTGGTTCATCCAAATAATTTTCTTCAGAAACAACTGGTTCTCCTGTTTCTTGTTCTAATTCAACTCTTGCATTTTTTGCGATATTCCCTCCTTTATTAGAAACTCTTAAATGTTCATCAAAAGTATTTGGATTTTGAGCTTTTTCAATCTCAATAGTAGATGCTTCTCCAAGCATATTAAATATTAATTCTATATCAGTCATGTGATCTCTTAAATTTTCATTTTTTAATCCTTTAAATTTTTTATATTCCACAGGGGTCATGTTAAAAGTAGCTTTTGATATTTCTGCGGTTAATATAGCAAAATCAGTTTCTTGTTCAACTCCCCTATTTTTCCATTCTTCTGTTAAATTCTGCCTTATTGCTATCCCCCTTAATCTTTTATCAATCCACTCTTTAGAATACCCTTTTAATTCATAAAGTTTCTTCATTCTTTCCTGAGCTAATTCGGGATTTTCTATCTCTTGAACTCTTTCATATCCAACTTTTGCAAGCCATCTCTTGAATGGTTCTGCTTTTTTAGAAGGAATTGATTGGATTATTCTGAATATGCCTTCTGTATCTGCACAATCTGTTTCTCTTAATTTTCCATCTTCTGCTATTAATTTCAACTGGTTACAGAATGTAACCACTTCACTTCCTTCATCAATTAATCTGCTTTTTAGAACTTTCCAATAATTTCGTGGGTCTTCACTATCAGTCAAAACTCCAACAATATCTACAATAGAAAAGAACCATTTATCCCCAATAAGTTTTCTTCTTATCTTTTTACCACTAAAAATTGCAATATGCGTTTCACTTTCTTCTTTACTCATTTTTCATTTACCTCTTTTTGTTTTTCCATATTTTTCCTTTTTTTCTCCTAAATTTTTTTGCGGACGACGAAAGCCAGGTTCCGGATTCCAGATTAACTACTGCAACAGCGAAAACCAATGCTGTAGTACGTATTCGAAGGGGCATAATTCAGAATCGCTGAAAAAGGACCATCAGCCGCCCCATAACCCCAATCGCCACCGCGAAACACCGCTTTACTTGTTTGAGTTCCAGCTAAAAAATAAACTCCATCATTTCCGTATTTTGCTGTTCCTGGTGCTCCTGAAGTTGTAAATACAGTTCCATTCCAATAACGCCATCCTTCACCAACAGGATTAGTATAACCAACTGTTTCATTTGTCCACTCCCAAACATTTCCAGTCATATCATAAACACCTTCGCTAGAAACACAGCTTGAAACTCCTCCTGTTTTATTCTTCCCAGTATTACACGCATTTCCATTAGAGTAACTGCTTCCTGCGGGGCAATATGTTGCTGAATCAGTTACACAATAATAAGGAGCAACATTTAAATTAGTTGGAAGGTCATACAATCTTCCTTGGACATTAGCTGCACCAAGCCATTCTTCATCTGTGCATAAATGCTTTCCTGCATTTGCACAAGCAATTCTTGAACTTGTTTGATTTACAGATACCCATGGCACAACACCCGGCTGTGAAACAGCCATCATTGTTCCAGGATTAGCTATTCTCGCAACATCACTTGAATTGCCTATTGTCGTAGAGTTCGCAGACGGCATACTTGCTTCATATTGGTCTATGCAATAACCATTTAACTTATTTATAAAAGACATGTTCCCTGGACATTGTATTCTTTGATATGTCCAACTCAAATTATTTAAAGAAACATTAGAACCTGTATTAAAAATCTGGCTCGTGTAAGTCCCATTATTAAAAGAGAGATTAATTTGAACCGCATTAGTTGTTGTGTTATAATTAGTTTGATTATAAGTTCCCCTATTAAAATCAGTTTGCAATTTATCAACAAATGTTGAAGCGTAGACTAAAGAGATTACTAAAAATATAGTTATCAGAGAGATTACTAAAAGATATCTTTTATTTAATTTCATTTTTTCACCTTCTTTTTCACTTTTCATTTTAATTTAATTAGCTTTTTCTCCTTTTTATCTCTTTGTTTTTTATTTAGATAGTTATTTTACAACAAACTCTTTTTTAATATTTATATTCAAATCCAAAACAGATAAAAACAATTCATAATTCCCTTTTTCTTCAAACGAGTAATTAATTAAATCCTCTATTTTTATAGAATATTCTCCAGAAGTTATTTTATTTTTTGAAATATCTCTTAAATTAAAAGTTTTAGTGATTAATGGTTTGCCCTCTTTAGTTAATAATAAAACTCCATAAGCATTTGATTCTTCTTTATTTAAGATTATATCTCCGTGAGCATTATCCCCAATCTTAAAATCATTATTCAAGTCTAATACAACATTTCCAGTCAAACTCATAAAGTTTTTATCAGACATGTTTGGAGTTTTTGATAGGACTCCAAAAAATAAATAAACAACTGCTATAAGTGAAAATAATGTTATTGCATAAAGCAGAATCATTCTCTTTTCCATGAAAATAAGAGGTTTTTAGGTATTAAAAGGATTTCTATTTTAATTCCAAATAAAAAAAGTTTTGGAAAGACTTAAAAATACCCATTACCATAATAATTTAGCAAGATGGTTAAAAAAAGAGTGTCTGATAAAAGTAATCTGAATTTTAAAAAGAAAATAAATCTCTCTAGCAAAAAGAATAAAAAAATGGAAAAAGTTTTAAGGAAGTCTAAAGAAAAGATTTCTATAAAGAAATTAAAAAAAGAACAATATAAAAAAGAGCTTAAACCCGCGGAGAGATTTATCAAAACAGGTATTAAGGGTTTTGATTCTATTTTTGAAAAAGATATGGGAATTCCCAATGGGGCAGCAGTTTTGGTTGAAGGTGGTCCCGGAAGCGGGAAAACTGTTTTTTGCTTAGCTACTGTCAATGAATTATGCAAACTTGGGAAAAAATGTCTCTATATGAGTTTTGAAGAATCAGAAGAACAATTAATAGGGCATATGAAGGAATTTAATTGGAAAGCCGACGATTTTGTAAAAAAAGGTTTGTTAAGAATATCGAGGTTTGATGCAATTGATGTTTCAAGAAGCATTGAAGCATTGCTAAGTGCTGCTAAAAAAGAACTTTTAATTGAAGTCGAACCAATGTTTTTTCCAGATGATTTCAAACCGGATTTTGTGGTTATTGATTCTTTGACAAGCATATCTTCTGCATTTTCAGGAGAAGAAAGTAGATTTAGGATTTATATGGAACAATTATTTAGATATTTAGAAAAAAATAAAATAACTAATTTTTTAATAAGAGAAGTTTCATCTCCTTCTCATGTTGGAACAACATTTAAAGAACAAGGAGAAGCCGTCAGTTTTTTATCAGACGGAATTATTGTATTATATAATGTTATTTATGATTCTGGAAAGAGAACTTCGGCTATTGAAATATTAAAGATGAGGGGAGTTAGTTTCAAAAAGGAGATTGTTGAGCTTAAAATTATAAACAAAAAAGGAATAGAAGTAAATCCAGATAAAATTCTGAAAAAAGATAAAAACAATAGTTTTACCTTAACTTAAATTCCTTGTCATAAACAATCAAATCTTGCCCTCAACCTACTTAATTGAGGAGTTATTCCTTCTTTGGTTCTTTCTTTAACCACAATAGTAGGGGTAATGCCTCCTTATTTCGTTTTAATTTTCTTATAACTTTTTCAAATTCGGGATAATCGGGATAAAGAATCATCTTATAAGTAAATTTTGAAACTTTTTCTCTTAATTGTGGGAACTCCTGCATAATCTCTTTTCTAAAACGTAGACTATTCCAACATCCGAAACTCTCGCTATAATAAAGTTTCCCTTTTGTTGAGATTATTCTTTTTGCGGGTCTCAATATTTGTTCTTCCATTGTGCGATATGAATCAACTCTTTTTCACATCGCCTCTTCTTAAATATCTGCCACACGATAATTCTTTACAAAATTAACTACTTAAACAAGCTCTTTTAAAATTTTGTAAATTCATGCAAAACCTTATATATTATGCATTGTTTTACAAAATATGGTAGATGAGACAGACAAGCTTATCCTCTTTGAACTACTTCAAGATTGTAGACAACCTCTTTCTAAAATTGCAAAAACCGTGAAATTATCTCAACAAAGAGTTCACTATAGAATAAAAAAACTTGAAGAGCAAGGAGTAATAAAAAAGTATACTATTAATATTAATTATCCAAAGTTAGGATATAGCCGACATTCTTTATATCTTGATTTGTTAAGTGTTGATGGAAAAGAAGTAGATAAATATCTTAAACATATTACAGACATAAATGAAGTAAGCTGTTGCTATATGCTTCATGATGTTTCTGAATGGAAGATGTATATTTCTGTATGGACAAAAAATATAGAAAGATACGATGAAATTCAAACCAAAATAATTTCAAAATTTCATAATCATATAAAGAATTATATCTCTTTTCAAAGTATTCGTTCTTATACTTATTTTGTATCTAGAATGCTTAATCCAAAAAAGAAAGCAAAATGCGACATAAAAGGAAATCCAGAAAATTTTGAATTGAAAGACCTTGATTGGAAAATAATAGATAAATTACGAAAGAAGTCTAATATCCCCATCTTAGAATTAGCTAACTCATTGAAAGTAGATGTAAATACAATAAAGAGAAGAATTGATTTTTTAGTTAAAGAGGAAATTATTGAAAGATTTTATACTATCTTGGATTTAAAACAATTAGGGTTAAGAGAATATACTTTTATCTCCAGAATAAATCCCTCGCACAATCATGAAATTGAAAAGTTTATTGAATATGCTAAAGCGGATCCTCATTTTGGGATTATAATAAAAGCAGTTGGTTATGTTAATTTATATTATGCTTTTTATGCGAAGGATAATGCAGAATTAAAGTCAATAACTGCTAAAGTAGATAAAATGCTCGGCAAGGCAGTTTTACATACCTATAAGATCGAAGTTGAGGAAATGATTAGCTAAGCATGGAAATTAATCAAGAGATTAAACATTTAATAGAAAAAGAAATTTTAACAGACAAAAGTTTAATAAGAAAAATATTTTTAAATGATTTGTTAAGATTAAATGACTTAACGAATGTTAAAATTCGTTTCAATAAGGATTCAACAAATGGGGAATTTAATCCAATTAAGTTATTTAAAAGTAATTCATTATCTGAGTTAATGAATGGTCAGTTGTGGAACTATGGAAAAAATAAAGTATTCCATGAGGGAAATATTTCTATTGGACTTGCTCGTATAAAAGGGGATGATTGGTTATTATTTAACATATGCAAGATTACTAAAGATCTTAATAAATTAAATGCTGTCAGATATGAGTATGAAACACTCACTCAGTATCAAAAATATTTTGGTAGAATTATAGTTCGTTTTCATAATTCTTCTCAAAATTTAATTCGTTGGGCGAAAGGATTAATCGAGAAGTTAGAAGTTATTGAAGTTCTTCCAGAATCATTTAATGATGATGATTTTCCAGGATATGAAAATATTGACTTATCGTGGGACGATCTTAATAGAGTAATATCTCGAAAAGACTGGAAAACCGCCCTAGAAAACCAAAAAGGAGTTTATCTTATTACCGATACAAATACTGGAAAACTATATGTGGGATCTGCTTATGGCAAAGACATGATTCTTGGTAGATGGATAACCTACGCCAAAAGTGGCTATGACAAAAATGAGATAGAAAATGGCGAGTATCCAAATAAAAAGTTTCAGGAACTAGTAAAAAAAGAAGGAATGGGGTACATTAAGAAATACTTTCGTTATTCTATCCTAGATATTTTTAAATCTACGATTGATGATAAAGCGATTATTGCTCGGGAAAGTAGATGGAAAGAAGTGCTATTAAGTAGAAAATTCGGTTATAATGCGAATTAGACAGTTTTCTCAAACAACCCCAAACATTCTTCTCTCAAAAAACCCTTAACTAATTTTATTTTATTTCCACTCTTTTTATCTAGCTCTTTATCATCAACATCAATTTCTTCAAAACCGGATTTAATGGCATCTTTCTGACTTGCTCCATAAACTATTTTTGAAACATGAGTTATCCAAGCCATATAAAAACACATTGGACAAGGTTCGCAAGTAGAATATAAAACACAACCTTTCAAATGTTTACTTTTTAACTTTTTAGTTGCTTTTAAAATCGCTTGAGTTTCAGCATGATATCTTGGATCTCCGAGGGGTCTTTTGCCTGCTTTAGAAATAATTTTTCCATTTTTCACAACAACTGCTCCAAAATGGTGTCCATTCTTCTTTGCATCTGCAATTGCAGAACGCATAAATTCCTCTTCTTTCATAAATATAAATAAACTTTAGGATTTAATAAACTATTGACTCCAAGCAAAAAATATATTCCACCATCTTTGCCTTCTGGCGTGTTTCTTCAACTTGTTAATCTCTTCTTGCTGAGATTCGATAATAGACTTTAACTCTTCAGAATTGTTATCTTCCATTTTGCAACAAAATCACCTCCTTTTCTCTTTCTACAATTTGATGGCTT
>Ga0247842_10003575_pt1 | contig 20644 bp, 12 predicted proteins | sample LaCruzMarch2015__3_FD_192411 | JGI IMG/M metagenome (GOLD analysis project Ga0247842, IMG submission 192411) | Freshwater microbial communities from meromictic Lake La Cruz, Castile-La Mancha, Spain - LaCruzMarch2015_19m | ecosystem: Environmental > Aquatic > Freshwater > Lake | place: Spain...
AAGCATCAGGAAAGAAGAATAACCAATCAGAATGAAGGTAAATGCCAGAAGAATGGTATTCAGTACCGTCTTCCCCTTTTTACGGGTATAATAAAGTCCCCAGATGATAAGCCCGATCAGCAGGAGGAAATAGATGGTTGTGCCTGTATTGAATGGCAGTCCGAACCCGTTTACAAAAAGCAGTTCAAATTTCCCGGACAGTTCAACAGTCCATGGAATGATAATAAACATGACGAAAGCCAGGATGACGATCGACAGGATAAAAGTCAGCAGCATTCCTACGCGGGTGGTTTTAAACTTTTTGTAATAGTAAACCATGCATGTGGCCGGGATCACCAGTAAATTCAATAAGTGAACACCTATGGCCAGTCCCATCAGGAAAGCAATAAAAACGAGCCAGCGATATGAATGTTTCTCATTGGCAACCTCCTCCCATTTGAGGATAGCCCAGAAAGAAATGGCGGTAAAAAAAGAAGACATCGCATACACTTCACCTTCAACAGCCGAAAACCAGAAAGTATCGCTGAACGTATAGGCCATGGCGCCAATGAAACCCGAGCCAAATACTGTAAACATCTGGCCTGTAGTCATATTCCCATCGGCAACAACAAGTTTTTTCGCAAACAATACGATACTCCAGTAGAGGAATAAAATGGTAAAACCACTCGAAAGCGCCGACATCACGTTGACCATCATCGCAACTTGTGAAACATCGCCGAAAGCAAAGAGCGAGAAGAACCTCCCGATCATCTGAAATAATGGAGCCCCGGGAGGATGGCCAACCTGGAGTTTAAAAGCTGTTGCAATGTACTCCCCACAATCCCACCAACTTGCAGTAGGCTCGATAGTTAGCAGGTAAACTGTTGACGCGATTAAAAAGGTAACCCAACCAAAAATGTTGTTCAGCTTCTGGAAATTCTTCATAGAATGATGTTTATCTGGAATGAAGCAGCGAAAGTACAAATTTACCTGCAAACAGTGATGAGTAATTTTTTTTCACCCCATTCATCCTGCAAAAAGAAATTATTTTCTACCTTTGCACCCGCAAATGAAATTCGAATATCAGATTAATATTCGATATTCGATATTCGATATTCGATATTCGATATTCGATATTCAATATTCTTCTGACCTATGGTGTAACGGTAGCACAAGAGATTTTGGTTCTCTCGGTCTAGGTTCGAATCCTGGTAGGTCAACAAATAATACATTCTTCGAGGCCACCTCAAAAAGGCGGCCTTGATTTTTTCTACAAACCTGATCTTCTGCTGTACACCCCTTTGTTTGTTTTTCAACGGCTAAATTCACCCGTTCACCGACTTGTTTCCGCTTTCCACCCCATCGAATGTAACGTGACCCCTGCCGGTCCGTCCTATGATCGAAAATGACCAAGAACCACAGAAACAATTGAAACCATGAAAACAAAAATAGTAATACTCGCCACTTTGCTCTCCCTGAATGCAACCTTGATTCTTGCAAAAAACCCGGGAGCTAATGCATTGACTGCCGAACCGACAAAAAATGAAATAACCATCGACTTAGTCAAACTGATCCCCATTACGCCCCTGCTGGCAGAATTTAACGATGGAACTGAACACAATGCCACTACAAACATTTTAGTGATCAACCTTGCACCAATAACTCCGCTGGTTGCTGATTTTGAAGATGCCGGCGCCGAAATGCTGATCAATATCGAAAAACTTGCCCCTGAAACGCCAAAAGAATCAGATTTTGAAGAGGCTGAATTCCTAATTCCGGTTATGCCCGGAACACTTGCGCCTACTACCCCCGCTGAAGCTGATTTCATGCAGTGATTACATGGAAATCCCTAAAACTAACTGCCAATGCTTGTCCTGTCCCGGTTGATAATTCAACCGGGATTTCTGTTTACTTTCTATTCTATATCCCATGTTGTGCAAGGCTGATATTTCTTCAGTTGCATAAAATAATCATGCAGTCAAAATGGTCAATGATCTTTGGCGTAAAAAATATTCAGCATAAAAGATGTGGTATTTCAAAAGATTGATTATCTTTGCACTCGATTTACGTAAACAGGAAGCGGGGGGACAAAAAGTCCCCTCTTTTATTGACCAACCATGATCACAGAAAAACAACTAAAAAAATTAATCGACCAATACTTCAATGGAGGTGATTTATTTTTAGTTGATTTAGTTATTAAACCCGGTAACAAAATTTCAATTTTCATTGATGGCGACCACCGTGTAAATGTTGAAGCCTGCCGGCAACTAAGCCATTTCCTGGAAGATAACCTTGACCGCGAAACAGAAGATTTTGATCTTACGGTTTCATCAGCAGGAGCTGACCGTCCGCTGAAACTTCCCAGGCAGTATAAAAAAAACACAGGAAATGCTCTTGAGATAATTACCAGCGCCGGAAACAAAATTACCGGTGTGGTCCTGAGTGCTGATGACAACGGAATTGATATCGAAGAAGAACCTGTGAAAAAATCAAAAAAAGAGGTGAATAAAAATATCATTTCATTAAAGTTTGATGAAATAAAATCAGCGAAAGAAGTAATCACATTTAAAAAGTAGAATTATCACACAATGGAACATCTGAATTTAGTCGAAACCTTTTCGGAATTCAAAGAATTCAAAAACATCGACAGGGAAACCATGATGCGCATCCTGGAAGATGTATTCAAGCATATGCTGACGAAAAGGTTTGGGTCGGCCGATAATTTCGACATCATTGTTAATATTGACAAGGGAGACCTTGAAATTTTCCGTTCACGCACCATCGTTGAAGATGGCACCGTTGAGGACGAAAATACACAGGTGCCGCTTTCTGAAGCTATCAGGATCGAACCTGATTTTGAAGTGGGAGAAGAACTTTCGGAAGAAATAAAACTTGGAAGCTTCGGCAGGCGTGAAATTCTGGCCATCCGTCAAAATCTGATTTCGAAAATCCAGGAATACGAGAAAAACAACATTTACGCCAAATACCGTGAAAAAATAGGTGAAATTATCTCCGGAGAAGTTTACCAGGTCTGGAAAAAAGAGATCCTGGTACTTGACGATGAAAGTATTGAATTGATCTTGCCAAAATCAGAACAAATCCCCTCCGATTTTTACAGAAAAGGAGATACCATCAGGGCCGTTGTATCAAAGGTTGAAATGAAAAACAACAATCCGATCATCATCCTTTCACGTACCTCAGAGGCGTTCCTTGAAAGATTGTTTGAGTCGGAAGTTCCGGAAGTATACGATGGACTGATAAATATTAAAAAAATTGTTCGTGTTCCGGGTGAACGCGCCAAAATCGCCGTTGAATCATACGATGACCGCATTGACCCTGTTGGAGCCTGTGTTGGGATGAAGGGAAGCAGGATCCATGGCATTGTTCGCGAATTGAAAAACGAAAACATTGATGTGATCAACTTCACCACCAACCCTTCCCTGTTTATTCAGCGGGCTTTAAGTCCGGCGAAAGTCTCTTCTATTGTAATTATAGAAGAGGAGAAACGTGCCGATGTATATATGAAACCCGACCAGGTTTCGCTGGCAATCGGAAAAGGTGGATTTAATATAAAACTCGCCGGGAAACTGACCGGTTATGAGATTGATGTATATCGCGACACCGATGTTGATAATGAAGATGTTGACATACAGGAATTCTCCGATGAAATCGATCAGTGGATTATTGATGAATTAAAATCAATAGGTTGCGACACAGCGAAAAGTGTATTGGATTTGGATGTTGCAGAACTAGTTAAACGGACCGACCTCGAAGAAGAGACGATTAATGAAGTTGTCCGTATTTTAAAAGCTGAATTTGAATAAAAAACCATAATTTTGCTCAATGAGTGAAGGCGTAACAACTACCAGGTTAAGCAAAGCTGCACGGGAATTTAATATTGGAATCAAAACCGTTGTGGATTTCCTTGTTAAAAAAGGATTCCCGATCGAAATGGATCCCAATACGAAATTATCGTCAGAGATGTATAGCCTACTGATGAAAGAGTTCGCATCAGAAAAGCATGTAAAAGAAGAAGCAAAAAAGATTGGCCTTCAATTTACTGCACACGAAACAATTACCATTGAGGACAAGAAGTCTGCAACGAAAGACCGTGAAAAAGAACTTGATGACCTGTTCATCAAGAACGTTTCCATGGATTTCGAAAAAAAGCAGTATGAGACTGCCAAAAAAGCCAGGGAAATTGTCGTAAAAGAGCCTGTCAGGGAAGAAAAAAAGGCTGAAATTCCACCTCCTCCCCCGCCAGTTGTTGAGATCCCTGCTGAGCCTCCGGTTTTAGCAGAAGAAATTGTTATCGTTCCTGTCATTACGGAGGAAAAACTTCCTGAGATTGTTGCCGTTATAGAAACAATTGAGCCGACACAAACTGAGATCGCGCAACCAGCAGAAATTACACTTCCGGCTGAGGAGATTGTAACACCGATTATCGAAGTACAGGCCGAAGCAGCTCCACAAGCCGAACCGGTAACAGAAGCCGAACAGAAGCCAAGGAATGATTTGAAAATCGTTGGTATGATGGACCTCGGCGCTTTTGAAAAAAAGCCAGTTAAAAAAATAAAAGACAAACCGCAGCCGGTACCCGCCGATGTTACTCCTGATGTTGCTGAAACACCGGAAGAGGTCATTGAAACTATCTTACCCGAAGTTTCTGAAACTCCTGTGCCTGCCCTGGAACAAATCGTCGAAATTCCTGTGATTCCGGTCGTTGCTGAACCTGTCCAGGAATCCAACTTCCTTCCAACAGAACGAATCAAGCTGGAAGGGCCTACAATTCTTGGCTCCATGCAACTGCCGGAACCAAAAAAATTCGAAAAGAAAAAAGCGCAACCTGTTGCTTCGTCTTCCGATGAAACCCTGAAATCAAAGAAAAAGAAGCGTAAACGCATCAAACGTCAGGGCGAAGATGTTGCTCCTGCCACAGCCACAACCGAAATACCGCGCCCGAGTCTTCACAAACCGACCCTTGCCAAGGATAAGAAATACCACAAGGATGTTCAAAAAACCGAAGTAACGGTCGAAGACATTGAAAAGCAAATCAAGGAAACCCTTGCACGGTTAAGCCCCTCAGGTAAATCAAAAGCCTCAAAATATCGCAAAGCCAAAAGAGAGGCCGTAAGCCATCAGATGCACCAGGAACAGGAACGCATGGAGGAAGGCAAACGCGTAATAAAAGTTACCGAGTTTGTGACCGCAAATGAACTTGCATCCATGTTGAATGTATCGGTTACTGATGTTATTTCAACTTGCATGGCACTGGGAATGTTTGTTTCCATCAATCAACGTCTTGATGCAGAAACACTGACTTTGGTTGCTGAAGAATTTGGCCATAAAGTTGAATTTGTAAGTGTTGAGGTACAGGAGGCTATCAAACAGAATGAACCCGATAATCCTGAAGATCTTCGCGACAGGCCACCGATCGTTACCGTTATGGGGCATGTGGATCATGGTAAGACCAAGCTTCTCGACTTTATCCGCAGTACAAATGTTGTTGCCGGAGAAGCTGGTGGCATTACACAGCACATCGGAGCCTATGAAGTGCAACTCGAAAACGGAAAGAAGATCACCTTCCTTGATACCCCTGGTCACGAAGCTTTCACTGCAATGCGTGCACGGGGCGCAAGTGTTACCGATGTCGCTATCATTGTTATTGCTGCTGATGAAAACGTCATGCCTCAAACCCGTGAAGCCATCAACCATGCCCTGGCGGCTGGAGTTCCCATTGTTTTCGCCTTTAATAAAATGGATAAACCCAATGCCAACCCTGAAAAAGTACGCGAGGAATTATCAAAGATGAACATCCTTGTTGAAGAATGGGGAGGTAAATATCAAACCCAGGAAATTTCAGCCAAAGCCGGAACGAATGTAGGTGTCCTTTTGGAAAAAGTATTGCTTGAAGCTGAAATGCTCAACCTGAAAGCAAATCCGATCCGGCTGGCAACCGGCACTGTTATAGAATCATCGCTGGACAAGGGCCGCGGTTATGTTGCCAAACTCCTGGTTCAGAACGGAACTTTGCGTGTTGGCGACATTGTACTCGCCGGAGCAACTTATGGAAAAGTTAAAGCGATGTACAATGAACGTAATACCCCGATCAGGGAAGCCGGTCCTTCGCAGCCCATGCTCATGCTGGGCTTGAATGGGGCGCCTCAGGCCGGCGATGGATTCAATGTCATGGCTGATGAAAAAGAATCAAAAATGATCGCAACCAAACGCCTGCAACTACAGCGCGAACAGGGATTGCGTACGCAAAAACACATCACACTCGACGAAATCGGCCGCCGTATTGCCATTGGTGATTTTAAGGAACTCAACATCATCGTCAAGGGCGATGTGGATGGTTCTGTTGAAGCACTCTCTGATTCCTTACTGAAACTTTCAAACGAAGAGGTCATGGTCAACGTGATTCACAAATCTGTTGGCGCAATTACCGAATCAGATGTTCTGTTAGCCTCGGCATCCAATGCCGTAATCGTCGGCTTCCAGGTCCGCCCCTCAGTAAGTGCGCGTAAACTGGCTGAAGCAGAACAGATCGATATTCGTCTTTATTCAATTATTTATCAGGCCATTGAAGAAATTAAAGCTGCAATCGAAGGCATGTTATCTCCTGAAATTGAAGAGAAGATCCTTTGTAATATTGAGGTCCGTGATGTATTCAAGATCACCAAAGTTGGTTCAGTCGCAGGTTGTATGGTCCTCGATGGCAAAGTTACCCGCAATACCAAGATCAGGGTAATTCGTGATGGCATTGTCGTATACACGGGAATGCTTGGCTCTCTTAAACGCTTTAAGGATGACGTAAAAGAAGTTCAGAGCGGCTATGAGTGCGGATTGAACATCGAAAACTTCAACGATATCAAAGTAGGAGATATCGTTGAGGGTTACGAACAGATTGAGATCAAACGGAAACTATAATCAACGCTGAAGGGTTTGTACCCTGTCAGGACCGATTGAGACAATGTCGATTGGCAATCCAACCTGATTTTCTATAAACATCACATATTCTGCCAGGGCGGCAGGAAGATCAGTTACATTAGTGCACTCACTCAGGGGAACATCCCAACCTTTCATTTCCCTGTAAACCAGCCCAAGTTTTTCGTCACAAAGATCAAAAGGGAAGCTGTTCAGAGTTTCTCCATCAAGGCTATAGTGCGTGCAGATTTTGATGGAAGTGAATGGATTCAGCACATCAGCTTTCATCATGATCAAACTGTCAACTCCATTGAGCATAATGGAGTATTTCAGAGCCGGCAAATCAAGCCAGCCACAGCGTCGCGGACGCCCGGTAGTTGATCCGAACTCATGGCCCCCGATCCGCATTTTTTCTCCGTCTGAGTCGTTCAGTTCCGTGGGAAAAGGGCCACTACCCACCCGGGTGCAATAGGCTTTGAAAATCCCGAAAATCTTCCCGATCCGATGAGGTGAAACTCCGAGCCCTGAACAAACTCCGGCAGTTATTGTATTGGAAGATGTTACATAGGGATATGAGCCAAAATCAACATCAAGCATGGTCCCTTGCGCCCCTTCTGCAAGTACAGATTTCCCCTGGTCAAGACTTGTATTGAGAAACACTTCGCTGTCAATGATCCGAAGTGATTTCATTCGTTCAATCGAATCAAACCACTTTTCTTCGTATGCCTCAAAGGTCAACCCGTCAAGCAGGTGCTGCCTGTAATCGAAACCATGATAATCGATCGTGTCAAGATGCTCCTTCCTGAGCAACTCATACCTGGTTCTGAAATCAGTTTCTGTAATATTTCCTACCCGAAGACCATTACGCCCATATTTATCCGTGTAGGTCGGACCAATACCTTTCAGGGTAGAACCGATCTTTGAATTCCCCTTTTCCGATTCAAGCGCAGCATCCAGTGAACGATGTGTAGGAAGGATCAGGTGTGCCCTGTTTGAAACAAGAAGATTTTCATCCGGTTTCATCCCTGCTTCCAGCAATTTATCAATCTCCTTGAAAAGTATAAATGGATCTATAATGACACCGTTGCCAATAACATTCTGCGTCTTTGGATGGAATATACCTGAGGGAATTGTATGCAGAACATATTTCCTGCCATCGAAAATAATAGTGTGACCAGCATTTGGTCCACCCTGAAAACGAGCAATGATATCATATCGCGGGGTAAAAACATCAACAATCTTTCCTTTTCCCTCATCGCCCCACTGCAAGCCCAGAATTACATCAACCTTCATACTTTAAGTTACTTCTTGGTTTTCAAATTACCGTAAAATGTAAGCGCATAGTGCGTAATATTAACATTGAAGAGACTTTCAACCTGGGCTTTCACCTCTTCGATCCGGGGATCATAAAACTCAAGGACTTCGCCGGAATCATCAAAAATAAAATGATCATGCTGCTTCAACAATGTTGATTTCTCAAACTGTGCATAGTTTGTCCCAAACTGGTGTTTTGTAACCAGGCCACAGTCAAGTAATAACTCAATCGTATTGTAAAGTGTTGCCCTGCTAACCCGGTACTTGTGGTTTTTCATCCTGATATACAATGTTTCAATGTCAAAGTGACCTTCAGTGGCAAATATCTCCTTCAGGATTGTATAACGCTCCGGAGTCTTCCGATGTCCATGGCGTTCAAGATATTCTGTAAACATCTTGCGCACAGTTTCGAACACATCTTCGATAGGTTTTTTGATCATAATGGGAAATTTTGGATAAAGATAAACATTTATCCGTATTTAGAACGAATAAAAATAGAATTTTTTTATTTTAATCCACCCGGGTCACCCGGGTAATACCTTCAATCATTGTCAGCTTGTTTAATGCCTCGTTCAGGTTTGTCGTGTTTTTCACATAAAGGGTTATTGATCCCTGAGTCAGACCATTATCAGCCTCAACATGAAATGATTTGATGTTCAGATTCATATCGCTTGAAATGATGCGGGTGATTTCATTGATTAACCCTACTTTATCAATCCCCGTTACCTTGATATCTGTCAGGAAGGAAATTGATTCGTGGTTGGTCCAATTTACCTTGACCATTCTGTTTCCGTATACGGATATCATTTCCTGGGCCTGTGGGCACTTTGTGCGGTGAATGCGGATTGCGATTTGTTCAGGAGAAATAAGTCCGATAACCTCATCGCCGGGAATGGGATTGCAACAGGAGGCGACTTCGAAATCAGGATTTTCATTCTGAAAACCTGTGAATTGCTCTAATTCATCAGGCTTTGCCTGATTTTTCTCTTCACTAATTCCCGCTGAAAATTCTTTCGCCTTTGTCTGATTTCTTGAAACATAATTGAGCCATCCATTCCTGAAGCTGGAGGCAGCGAAAACTTTGACGTCTTTAATACCGATTTTATCCTGTGAGGCGGCAAAGTAAAGGTCAATCAGACTGTTAAAGTTATTTGCTGTCAGGAATCTCTTGATATTTTCATTTGTAAAATCAACCCCCATTTGTAAAAACCATTTACCCAGTTTCTCTTTGCCCGTTTTAGCGAATTTCTTTTTCTCTTCGCGGACAGTCATTTTAATATTCGTTTTTGCCCGGGTCGTGACTACATAACTCAGCCACTCCTCTTTTGGGGTCTGCTTGCTTGATGTAATGATCTCAACCTGCTGTCCGTTCGTCAGGATATGATTGATCGGAGCCAGTTTCTTATCAACTTTTGCCCCGATGCATGTATCTCCCAACTCACTGTGAATGGCATAGGCAAAGTCAAGCACGGATGAATTGGCAGGTAGTGTGCGCAGCTCTCCCTGCGGTGTAAATACAGAGATCTCCTCCAAAAAGAAATAGCCTTTAACGTCATCGATAAACGATAATGCATCTGCATCAGGGCTTTCAATCATCTCTTTGATGCGATCTAGCCAGTTGTCAAGCCGGCTGTTGAGGTTCATTGATTCTTTATATTTCCAGTGTGCTGCATATCCTTTTTCGGCTATCTCATCCATGCGCCTGGAACGAATCTGAATTTCAACCCATTCGCCGGTATGACTCATCACAGTTGTATGCAGCGCCTCGTAACCATTGGCTTTTGGAATTGAGATCCAGTCACGAAGCCTGTCCATGTTCGGCCGGTAATGATCAGTTATGCTGGAGTAAACCTTCCAGCAATCCGACTTCTCTGTTTCGAGAGGTGAATCAATAACGATCCTGATTGCAAAGATGTCGTAGATTTCTTCGAAAGGAACCTCCTTCTTTTGCATCTTCAGCCATATCGCTGCAATTGATTTTTCACGGGCATGAATTGTAAATTGGAACCCCTTCTCCGTCAGCGCTTTTTTGATCGGATATATAAACTTGTTTACAAAGCGACTACGACCCTTCGCCGACTCCTTCAGTTTCCATGAGATCATGTTATACACCTCCGGCTCGGTGTATTTCAGGGCAAGGTCCTCAAGTTCGCTTTTAATGGCATGCAATCCCAGGCGATGTGCTAACGGTGCATAGAGATAGATGGTTTCAGATGAAATCTTAAGCTGTTTTTCATGTACCAGTGCATCCAGCGTTCGCATGTTGTGCAGCCTGTCGGCCAGCTTGATCAGAATGACACGAACATCGTCGGAAAGCGTCAACAGTATCTTTTTGAAATTCTCGGCATGGATTGAGGCCGTTCGTTGATCGAAAATCCCCTTTATTTTGGTAAGCCCGTCAATGATGGCAGCCACTTTATTCCCAAAAAGTCCGCGGATATCCTCAATCGTATATTCAGTATCCTCAACCACATCATGCAATAAAGCGCAAATAATGGAAGTGGCGCCCAGGCCAATTTCTCCGGCAGCAATTGTGGCAACACTCAGCGGGTGATAAATGTAGGGCTCCCCGCTTTTTCGCCGCATATCCTTATGGGCTTCCAGCGCCATTCTGAAAGCTTTTCTGACACTTTTTTTATCAACCGGGTTACGGGGTTTCCAGACTCGGAGTAGATTACGGTAGCGTTTGATTATTTCCTGCTTCTCAACCTCAGGGCTCTGCTGATACATTAATGCTGGCTGTTTTGACAATGTCCTGCAAAATTAATTTAAAATTTAGAATGATTTGAAATAAAGAATTCTTATCTCCATCATCGCAGAGAAAATTATTACTTTTGACGGAAGATCTGCTACCCAAACTTACAATATGATGAAACGACTGATAATAAGACTGTTCTTGATGAACCTTCTGTTCACTGTCGTATATCCATTAACTGCCCATGCCACTCATCAGCGGGCCGCTGAAATCACCTTCCGTCATCTGACCGACCTCACCTATGAGATCACCCTCATTTCATACACCTTTACACCGAGCCCTGCCAATGCCTTTCGCGATTACCTGACCATCTATTGGGGCGATGGAACCATTTCCGATATTCCGCGTGTTGAGGTGACCTATCTGCCTGACGAAATAACCTATAACAGATATCTTGGCCAGCATACTTTTCCGGGACCCTCCACTTATACAATTTCATGCGAAGATCCAAACCGCAACGGGGGTATCCTGAATATTCCTAATTCTATCAATACACCTCTGTATATCTACTCGGAACTTATGATCAGCCCGTTCATCGGTGGGTACAACAATTCGCCGGTTTTGCTGATCCCCCCTATTGACAACGCTTGTGTTTACCAGCCCTTTTATCATAATCCCGGAGCTTACGATGCGGATGGAGATAGCCTTTCATACAAATTGGTACCTTGCCGGGGAGCCCAGGGTCAGATCATTCCGGGATATACCTACCCTCCTGCATCCAACCATCTGACGTTGGATTCAATTAACGGCGACCTGGTTTGGGATAGTCCGGAGCAGCAGGGGGAGTATAACATCGCAATACTGATTGAAGAATGGCGTGACGGACTAAAAATCGGAAGTGTTCTGCGGGACATGCAAATCATTGTCATTGCATGCAACAATCATCCTCCGGTAATTGACTCAGTGCATGACACATGCATTGAAGCAGGTAAAATTCTTCGGTTTCCGGTTAAAGCCCATGATCCCGATAGTAACAGCCTGACACTGACAGGTACTGGCGGGCCATTAATTCTGGCGGATAGTCCTGCAACACTTGATCCAAATCCCGCAACCGGCGAAGGTCACACCCAGGCTTTGTTCCGCTGGAACACAAACTGCAGCCACGTTCAAAAAAGACCATATCAGATGTACTTCAGGGCTAAAGACAATGCATCGCCAGTAAGCCTTGTAACCATAAAGTCAATAAATATCCTTGTCATTGGCCCGGCGCCGCAAAATCTCATGGCCCTACCCATGGGCAATGCGATCACCCTGAACTGGGACAGTTATATTTGTACCAATGCCTCAGGCTACAAAATTTATCGCAAAGCCGATTCATCAGGCTACCTGCCAGGCTATTGCGAGACTGGAGTTCCAGGCTACCTGGGATATGCCAAAATTGCTGAATTCAATGATATTACAAGAACTACTTACTTAGATGATAACAATGGGACGGGACTTTTACGCGGGGTGAAATATTGTTACCTGATTGTCGCAACTTATCCCGACAAATCTGAAAGTTATGCCTCAAATGAGGCATGTACAAGTCTGAAAAAAGATGTGGCTGTAATCACCCATACGAGTATCAATGCAACAAGCGAAAGCCACGGATCAGTCTTTGTTGCCTGGTCAAAACCCACTGAAATAGATTCCTTGCAGGCTCCCGGGCCCTACAAATACATCGTTGCCAGATCCAGATCCGATGCCCCTGGGCAATATATTTTCATCGACTCCCTTGACAACCTGAACGATACAACACTCACCGATACCTTATTAAACACACAGGTGTATGGTTTTAATTACCGTATCGATCTTTTCAATGTAACCCCTGGCAACCGTTTCCTGATTGGATCGTCGCAAGTGGCCTCATCCATGTTTCTGTCGGCTGTTCCAAGCGACAGAATGGTAAAACTCAGTTGGACCAATGCCGTACCGTGGGCAAACTTCCGGTTTGTGATTTTTCGAAAAGAACCCGATGTCGCATTTTTTGACTCGGTCGGAATTAGCTCAGTACCAAATTACCGTGATATTGGCCTTGAAAACGGATTGCAGTATTGCTATAAAGTTAAAAGTCTGGGAAAATACTCCGCCGCCGGGTTTATTGATCCTATCATTAACTTCTCACAGGAAACCTGCTCAATTCCGGTGGATAATGTTCCACCATGCCCGCCCCTGCTTACCGTCAAAACTGTGTGCGAAGAAAATACAAACATTTTAACCTGGACAAAACCAGCAGATTCCTGCCCGGATGATATCGCCCGTTATTATATTTACTTTAATCCTGTTCCGGGAGAACTGGTATTGTATGATTCGATTTTCGACCCACACGACACTGTTTACCTTCATCAGCAGCAAAACACATTTGTTGGATGCTATGGCGTTGTTGCCGTTGATTCAGTTGGCAACCGAAGCGAAATAAGCAATATTGTCTGCGTTGACATTTCGGCCGGACTTGAATGTCAGTATCGGTTACCGAATATTTTCACCCCCAACGGAGATTCCTTCAACGATTATTTTCGCCCGGTCCGGCATTTTTCGGTAGAGCAGGTCAATATGAAGATTTTTGACAGGTGGGGTAAGGAGGTATTCGAGACAAACGATCCTGAAATCAACTGGGATGGAAAAGATAAAACGACAAATCAGCCATGCAGCGATGGCACCTATTTCTATGTGTGCGATATTTTTGAGATGACCTTGTCAGGCAGCGTCAAACGGAATCTGCATGGGTCACTCACCATCCTCAGATAATAGAACAAATTTTGTATCTTTGCGGCCGTGAAAAACATTCGTAATTTTTGCATTATTGCCCATATTGATCACGGGAAATCGACCCTGGCCGATCGTTTGCTTCAATGGACCGATACAGTTTCTGAACGCGATTCCAGGGAGCAGGTACTTGATGACATGGATTTGGAACGCGAACGTGGAATAACGATCAAGAGCCACGCCATCCAGATGAATTTTCCCCACAATGGCCAGGACTATGTTCTGAATCTGATTGATACACCCGGGCATGTTGATTTTTCCTATGAAGTATCCCGTGCAATTGCCGCCTGCGAAGGGGCACTGCTTGTTGTTGATGCAACCCAGGGAATCCAGGCCCAGACCATTTCAAACCTATATCTTGCCATTGAGCACAACCTTACCATCGTCCCTGTCCTGAATAAAATTGACATGGATGCAGCAATGGTTGAGGAGGTAAAAGACCAGATCGTTGATTTATTGGGTTGCGACCATGATGAAATACTGGCCGTGAGCGCAAAAACAGGTTTGGGCATCGAATACGTTCTGGATGCCATTGTAAGCAGGATTCCCTGTCCCAAAGGCGATCCCGAGGCTCCCCTGCAGGCGCTCATCTTCGATTCATTATTCAATCCTTTCAGGGGCGTTGTTGCATATTTCAGAATTTTCAATGGCTCTATTAAAAAAGGGGACCATGTGAAATTCGTTGCGACCGGAATGGATTACCATGCCGATGAAGTTGGTATTCTGCGCATGAAACAAGAGGTACGGAATACAGTTTCTGCCGGTGATGTAGGCTATATTATTTCAGGGATAAAAAACAGCAAAGAGGTTCAGGTTGGCGATACCATCACCCATGTGGCAAGACCCTGTTCTGAGATCATTGAAGGATTTATAGGTGTGAAGCCCATGGTTTTTGCCGGGATTTATCCGACTGATGCGGATGATTATGAAGTGTTGCGCGATTCACTGGAAAAACTGAGGCTGAATGATGCGGCGCTTTCATTTGAACCGGAGGCCTCTGCAGCGCTTGGTTTTGGTTTCCGTTGCGGTTTCCTCGGATTGCTGCATATGGAGATCGTGCAGGAACGCCTCGACCGCGAATTCGACATGGATGTCATCACAACAGTCCCTAACGTTTCCTATAAAGTTTATACCACCAAGGGGGAAATGCTGGATGTTTACAATCCATCAGGGTTACCCGAACCAAATTACATCAACAAGATCGAAGAGCCAACCATTATCGCCAACATCATAACAAAATCAGAATTCATTGGTCCGATCATGACCCTTTGCGTTGGCAAGCGAGGCATCCTTAAAAACCAGGTTTACCTGACCACCGATCGCATTGAACTGACTGTAGAATTGCCGCTCGGCGAAATTGTGTTTGATTTCTACGACCGGTTAAAAAGCATTTCAAAAGGTTATGCATCCTTTGATTATCATCCTTCAGGATGGCAAACCGCTGATCTGGTAAAACTTGACATTCTGCTAAATGGAGAGATCGTCGATGCATTGTCGGCTCTTATTACCAGGAACAATGCCTATGATTTCGGACGCCGTTTCTGTGAAAAACTCAAGGAATTTATTCCCCGTCAACAGTATGATGTTGCCATACAGGCTGCAATTGGCGCAAAGGTGATCGCACGGGAAACGGTGAAAGCCCTCAGGAAAGATGTTACAGCCAAGTGTTATGGCGGTGACATTACCCGAAAAAGAAAACTGCTCGAAAAACAAAAAAAGGGAAAGAAACGGATGCGCCAGATCGGAAATGTTGAAGTCCCCCAGAAAGCATTTCTCGCCGTGCTCAAATTAGATTCCTGACCCTTTGAGATTGTAACAATTCTGTTATTTCATCGTCATATCGTTCATATTGTCTAACGTAAAAAGAAAACAATCATGAGAACCTTTATGAAATTAACAGGTATATTTTTGCTTTTTATCACATTGTCTGCGACTTCCATTGCCCAGGATTTTAAGAAGTGCCCTTTCTATAAGCATGGATGGCATAGGAGTGACAGCTCCCATGCAAATGACAGCTGCCATCAGATGAATTACTGCTGCTGTCCCATGGGAAATTTTGATATGAGTGATTTTCCTTTCGGCAAGAAAAAAAATAAATACAATGGTCATTGGGCTGGAATTGAACTTGGTTTCAGCGGATATACTACCCCCGATTTTAACATGGATTTTGGTTCCAGGTATCCCTATATGAACATGAATGTAGCCCGTTCAATTACTGTCAATATTAATCCTTTCGAACTAAATGTGAACCTCTATAAAAAACATCTTGGATTTACCACGGGCCTTGGATTCCAGATCAGCAACTATTATTTTACCGGCAACTATGTTATGCTACAGGATTCTGCATCACTTGTCGCCTATAAGGTGCAGGATCAACAAGGCAATTATGTCAGCATGAAGGTTGATAAAATGGTTGTCTCTTACCTGAACCTGCCACTCTTATTTGAATATCAGACCAACTCCCGTTACCGTGTAAACAGTTTCCATGTTACACTTGGTGTAATTGCCGGGGTGCGCATTGGATCATATACCAAGCAGATATACGATAATAAAGAGGAAACTTACTTCCTGGTTGATGACAAAGGGAATAAGGTAGCTACCTACGAAGTGGAACATTATATGGTTCGCGACCGTGGCGCTTACCACCTGAGTCCTTTCAAAGTTGACGCAGCTTTTCGCGTTGGATGGTCATACCTTAACCTGTTTGCCAATTATTCCCTGACACAGATGTTCCAGAAAAACCAGGGGCCGGAACTTTACCCGTTTGTTGTTGGAATAAGCCTGGTGGGCTGGTAAAAATCGGGACACGGGACGAAAAAATCGGGACACGGGACACGGGACAAAAAAATCGGGACACGGGACACGGGACACGGGACGAAAAAATCGTAAATTGTAAATTTTATTTGTCACTTGTCACTTGTCACTTGTCACTTGTCACTTGTCACTTGTCACTTGTCACTTTCATCTAACTAAAAGCAAATTACTTGTATTACAACTAGATAGATATATTTCATTTTCAATTTTTGCTAATCTTTTTTGCAATGATTTCCGTTTAAAGTCGAGCAGTTTTACGTTTTTTGCACGGTCAATGGATTCATCATATTCTGTTTTTTCTTTAACCATCTGATAAATAATGCGAGCAAGTTTATGAGCTACCGCAACGATGGCCTGAATATATCCGAGTTTTGATTGCATCCTGCGAAAATGATCGCCTAAATAACATTTACTTCTACAAAGGGTATTTGCCGCAACCCGCAAGGCTTGACCGGCAAAATTCTTTCGTTTTGGAACCTTGCTTGACAATATCTTTCCTGCTGATTTCTTGTTATTTGGAACGACATTCAACCAGGAACAAAATTGTTTTACACTTGGGAACTTTTCTGTAAAATCCCGGCCCAATTCGCTGATTAATTTGACTGCTGTCAACGAGCTAATTCCAGGAATACGCGTAAGATTTACGCCCAGAATATCATAACTGTATTGTTCGGCATCAAAATGTAAAACATTGCCCTGGATTAGTTTTCTTTTTGAGGCTCTTTCAATGGGTTTATTGTTATTTGCTTCACCTGACACATGAGCGTATGCAAGTAATAATTGTTCTATTGATTGATCCAGCTCCTCGATTTGTCTCAGTGCAAAGCGATAACTATCAAAGCTTTGCTTAAGAATAAATAATTGCGCATCATTCCAGTTTCCTTCCAGTGATTTGATAATTTCCTCCTTCGAAGCTTTTACACTGTGATGAACTAACCCTGCAAGAACAAGTGGCTGACGCTCTCCGCTTATAATCGCTTCGAGAATGTTTAATCCCGATTTCCCTTTAATATCACTCAGAACCTTATGAACCTTAATATTCATCATCTCAAGGGCCTTTTGTATACGCAGTATGTCCTGGCTCATTGAATGAATAATCCGTTCGCGATGTCGCATCAGATCTTTTAACTGACGAATTTGATTTTCCGGTTGAAAACTCTCTCTTAATAAACCATACGAATGTAATAGCTGTATCCAACTGGCATCAACATAATCTGTTTTTTTCTCGGCAATGTTTTTAATGTGTTTGGCATTGCACAATACCACATCAAATCCGTATTCTTGTAAAACCATGAACAGTTGAACCCAGTAAATCCCTGTTGCCTCCATGGCAACCGTATCAATATTACATTGTTTAAGCCATTGGGCTATCGAATGAAGGTCACAGGTGTAAGCTTCAAACCGCCTGTTGGGCGCGGTATCTCTGTCTTCCGGAACACAAACCTGGTATTCTGTACTTGCAATGTCGATGCCGGCCGCATTAATATTTACGATAAGTAACTCGCTGCGCTTGCCTTTTTTCATTTTTTGTGCTTTCTTTGCCATACATTTTGGTGTTTTAGGGGTTAAGCCCTTAGACTGTTTGCATGGTGTCGCATACGACGTTGCTTAAACTTTCATATGGTTTCTTAGAACCAGGGAACGCGTTAACGGCAAACAAAACCACTCTTGTCAAAGAGGTCTAGGCCTCAAGGTGATGTTGGCTTACTTTCTTAGGGCCCCCTAAATTACCAAAGTTAGTTCTTGTTTGCGCCATTTTTATGTGGTGTTTGTCTTGTCACTTGTCACTTGTCACTTGTCACTTGTCACTTGTCACTTGTCACTTGTCACTTGTCACTTGTCACTTGTCACTTGTCACTTGTCACTTGCCACTTGTCACTTGTCATTTGTCATTCAAAAAACCTGTTTTCGAAATTAATCAGGTACAGTTTTTTCGTAGCTCTGGTCACTGCAGTATATAGCCACCGACCGAATTCCAGGTTTAGCATTTTATCATTCAGATATCCCTGGTCAATAAATACTGTATCCCACTGTCCGCCCTGGGTTTTGTGACACGTTAATGCGTAGGCAAATTTCACCTGCAATGCGTTGAAATATGGGTTGGCCTTAACCTTCTCCATCCGCTCCCTTTTTGAGGGTATTTCCTGAAAATCGGCCAAAACTTCCTGAAAAAGCCTGTTATTGTCTGGTTGCGATAAGGCGGCCGACTCCGACATAAGGGTATCGAGTACGATTTTAACATCAACATCTTTTTCGTCAGGATAATCGATAAACCTGATGGTGACATCGGCAAATCTGAATCCGTACATTTCTTCGATTTTACGGATCCGCATTAACTCCACGATGTCTCCATTGGCAATGAATCCGGCTGTTGATTCAACCGGCAGCCAGAAATAATTGTTCTTTACAATCATCAGATAATCGCCACAGGATATCTCCTCCTCAAGAAAGAGAATACGATGACGGATCTCGCGGTTGTATATGTTTGCCCGCTTATTTGAACGGCAGATGACCACATTATTCTCTTTTTGTGAACCTGAATAGGCATGATTGAGGGCCTCTTCCAGTTCCTGCCCGGTTAACCGGATAATATCTCTGAATCCATCAAAGGAAAACAGGGGAAAATCAAGCTTTTTCTCCTGAACCTGCTGCCTTACTTTTGTGGCATTAACCAGGATTCCCGATTTTTTTGCCTGACGCACGACCTCAGTCAGTTCGAACGTATCGATACTGAGATGATAGGCATTTGTTAAAAAGGCGTGATCGAGCGCCGGACTGTAATCAAGGCCAACCGGAGGCAACTGTGCTGCGTCTCCGATGAAAAGCATGCGGCAATTCTCTCCGCTGTAAACAAATTGGAAAAGATCATCGAGTAGATTCCGGGTCTGGAATAAAACACCATCAGCCGACATAGTATGCTGTATCATCGAGGCTTCGTCAACGATGAATAAAGTATGTTTATGATAGTTAACTTGCGGTTTCAGATCAATTAACCCATCCTTGTTCGTACGGGCAAGGTAAATTTTCCTATGGATTGTATTGGCTGCCTTTTTTGTATAGCTTGACAGCACCTTTGCTGCACGCCCGGTGGGAGCTAAAAGCACCGTTTTCTTTCCAATTTGGGGGAGCACTTCGGCCAATGCCTTTACAACTGTCGTTTTTCCTGTACCCGCATATCCCCTGAGAATGAACAATGCGTTTTGCTGCCTCCAGGAAATGGTCAGAAAAACAGCCAGTTCACCTAACAGTTTATCCTGGCCCTCAGTGGGTTCATAAGGAAACTCTTTCCTCAGCAAACTGATGACCTTGCTTAAATCCATCAGAACCTCCTACTCGTATCGAAGCGATTCGATCGGATCAAGATTTGCTGCCTTACGCGCGGGAATAATTCCACTGATCAGGGCAACTCCAAAACAAAGAATTACGCCGGTAGCAATCCACATCCAGGGAACAATGAAAGCGCTGCCAATAAGGAGGGAAATCACATTGCCAACAAGGATTCCAAGGATAATACCAAACATACCTCCAATCTGGCCGATGACTATCGCCTCAACCAAAAACTGGTTTCGGATTACCCTTTTTGTTGCACCGATCGCTTTTCGTATCCCAATTTCCCGTGTACGCTCCGTCACCGAAACAAGCATGATGTTCATCAGCCCGATGGCTGCTCCGAGCAGCGTAATGAAACCGATCAGTGTGGCGGCCATGGTCACATATTTAATGTTTTCAATCAACATCTTGGCGATATTATCACTTTTGGTGATTTCAAAAGTATCTTCAATGCCCACCGGAACTTTCCTGATGCTTCTTAAAATAGCTGTTGCTTCTCCGGTTGCGGCATCAACCAATTCAGGCCTCTTTGCCATCACATTGATATTGAATGACATCTCAGGGCGTGGAAAATTTGTACGGACATTGCTGACCGGGATAAAACAGGTTTGGTCACCACTGAAACCCATACTGGATCCCTTGGACTTTAAAACCCCGATAACTTTAAACTTTCCCGGACCAATGGAGATGATTTTCCCAAGAGGGTCTTCCTTATTTTTAAAAAGCTCTTTTACAAGACCTGCTCCCAGGATGACAGAACTGAATCCATATTCGATTTCA
>Ga0247842_10003580_pt1 | contig 20626 bp, 8 predicted proteins | sample LaCruzMarch2015__3_FD_192411 | JGI IMG/M metagenome (GOLD analysis project Ga0247842, IMG submission 192411) | Freshwater microbial communities from meromictic Lake La Cruz, Castile-La Mancha, Spain - LaCruzMarch2015_19m | ecosystem: Environmental > Aquatic > Freshwater > Lake | place: Spain...
GCAACGGTGCAGAAGCGATTGTGTATGGTCTATCAACTGATACACCGGTAATCGGCAAGTGGACTGTATAAGAAGAAGTGGGGAAAAATTCCCACAAATATTTTTGAGTGTGGTCGCAATCTAACGATGAAATCGCTTGTTCCCGCAACGCGACAATTCGCGTTACGTCACTCTTTTTAATAATGGGTCAAAAAATGAGCCCCACCACGCCCAGGCAGCTATCACGACACAACTGTCTCATAATGTGCAGGGAATATTGTAGCAATATCCTTATCGTTTGAATCATTAATCAATAATTATCATAAAATAAAGGCGGGGAAAAGAGTATGGCAAAGTTTTGTCATGAGTGTAGGAGTCCATTTGTTAGCGAAACATCAAAACCGAATTTTAGTGTGAAGGAAGAGATAGCGTGAAGAAAAAACTGATGTGCATGATTATTATCCTCGTGCTGTGCGTGATATGCACTGTCAGCATAACGATGGCGGCGGTTGAGGAAACTGTGATGACTCCATCTGAAACCGAGAAGCCGTTGACAATATTACCTATTGCCCCACGTACCACCCCCCCAACAGCCATCCCTATGATAATTCCTACAACACCGCTCACTACAAAAACCACAACTGTGCCCACTGATCCAGCGGTATTGACATACAACCAAACGGTGACATCCACGGATGGCTCGACGAATTACAACACTGCTAGTTCCAGCAGCGAAACGTATGTGTTTGTCACCAAATGGGGTTCTGAGGTTCATTTCCAAAATCCTAATGGTGTCGCTGTAGATTCGCTTGGCAATGTCTATATCGCTGATACAACAAACAATCGGATCCAGAAGCTCGATTCAACCGGTACATTTTTAACAAAGTGGGGGTCATATGGTTCTGGAAACGGGCAATTCAAAAGTCCTCAGGCTGTCGCAGTAGATTCATCTGGCAATGTTTATGTCGCTGACACAACTAACAATCGGATACAGAAGTTTGATTTAACCGGAACATTTTTAACGAAGTGGGGAACTGAGGGCTCAGGAAACGGGCAGTTCCTATCGCCATCCGGTGTCGCAGCAGATTCGTCAGGTAATGTCTACATCACTGACACTGGGAACTATCGCATCCAGAAATTTAGTTCAACAGGTTCATATTTAATGCAGTGGGGATCGTATGGATCTGGAGACGGGCAGTTTAAAGTCCCGATTGGCATCACGGTTAATTCATCGGGCAATGTCTATGTCGCTGACAGTCTGAACAACCGGATCCAGAAATTCAGTTCAACAGGGTCATTTTTGTCAAAATGGGGGACTAAAGGAACAGGTAACGGGCAGTTCGATTATCCCTGTGGTGTTTCGGTTGATTCGTCAGGAATTATTTCCGTAGTTGATTATTACAACAACCGGATCCAGAAGTTCAATTCAGCTGAGATATTTTTAACAATGTGGGGATCCAAAGGAACAGCAGATAAACAATTCAATTATCCCAAAGGGGTCGCGGTAGATTCAACCGGTAATGTTTACGTAGCTGACACGGAGAACAACCGGATCCAGAAGTTCAATTCAACAGGATCATTCTTAGCGAAGTGGGGAGTATCAACGTCAAGTGACGGGCAGTTCCAATACCCTCACGGTGTCGCGGTAGATTCAACGGGCAAGGTCTACGTTGCTGACACGGACAACAACCGGATCCAGAAATTTGATCCAACCGGATCATTCTTGGGGAAGTGGGGGTCATATGGCACAAGTGACGGGCAGTTCCAGTACCCTCATGGGGTCGCATTAAATTCCTCGGGCAGTTTTTACGTTGCTGATACTAACAACAACCGGATCCAGAAGTTAAGTTCAACTGGGACATTTATATCGAAGTGGGGAACGTATGGATCTGGAGACGGACAGTTCCTTGGTCCCGGTAGTGTCGCAGTTGATTCTTCTGGCAGTATCTACGTAGCTGACACGGACAACAACCGGATCCAGAAGTTTAGTTCAACTGGGACATTTATATCGAAGTGGGGATCATTAGGTTCAGGAAATGGAGAGTTCCAGTATCCCCATGGGGTCGCATTGGATTCGTCGGGCAATGTCTACGTTGCTGACTACGCCAACAACCGGATCCAGAAGTTTAGTTCAACTGGATCATATTTAACCCAGTGGGGATCAGTGGGTTCGGGAGATGGGGAGTTCCGGTATCCTCATGGGGTCGCATTGGATTTATCGGGCAATGTCTATGTCGCTGACAAGGACAACAACCGTATCCAGAAGTTTAGTTCAACCGGGCTATATTTAACGCAGTGGGGATCATCGGGTTCGGGGGATGGGGAGTTCCAGTATCCTTTAGGTGTCGCAGTTAACTCGTCGGGCATTGTCTATGTTGCTGACACTTACAATCACCGGATCCAGGCGTTTTCGCGGGAATCCACACTTAATGCAAACTTTACCGCCGATATCACTGCCGGTCCCACCCCACTATCAGTCCGTTTCACTGACACCACGACCGGGTTTCCCGCATTATGGTTATGGGACTTCGGGGATAATTCTACATCTGCTGAAAAGAACCCACTCCATACGTACACATGCGCCGGTACATACACGGTTTCACTGGACGTCGAGAATTCCGCCGGAGAGAATTCAATAATCAAAAATAATTACATCACAGTTGCAACATCCCCGGTTGCCAATTTCACTGGCTCACCTACATCAGGAACCCCCCCACTCACTGTTCAATTCAATGACACATCCACCAACACGCCAACCATGTGGAGCTGGAATTTCGGGGACGGAAGTTACAGTATACTCCGGAATCCTGCTCACACGTACACAAGTATCGGGGGTTACAAAGTCACACTGACTGCAACCAACCTGGTAGGCAGCAACTCTATAAACAGGAGTAACTACATTGTCGTCAACCCTGTCGGATCCCCGGTCGCCAACTTCGTGGGAACTCCCACCTACGGCATCGCACCATTAACCGTCACATTCACTGACAGCTCGACTGGTTCACCAACTAGCTGGAGTTGGAGTTTTGGGGATGGCAACATCTCGTCTGTCCGGAACCCGGTGTTCACGTATGCGATCCCGGGAAATTACACGGTCTTACTGACTGCAACGAATGCAGTCGGGTCGGATACCAAAACAGCTGCTAACTACATCACGGTGAATGATGCATCAGGTGTCGATAATGTAGGCGTTTTCCGCGATGGTGTGTTCTATCGCAACGGTGCTGACGCAGTTGTGTACGGTCTACCCACCGATACCCCCGTAATCGGCGACTGGAACGGAGATCACATATCAGAGGTCGGCGTGTTCCGCGATGGTGTGTTCTATCGCAACGGTGCTGACGCGGTTGTGTACGGTCTACCCACCGATACCCCCGTAATCGGCGACTGGAACGGAGATCACATATCAGAGGTCGGCGTGTTCCGCGATGGTGTGTTCTATCGCAATGGTGCTGACGCGGTGGTGTATGGTCTATCTACTGACACACCGGTCATCGGCGACTGGAACGGAGATCTCATATCAGAGGTAGGCGTATACCGCGGTGGTGTGTTCTATCTCAATGGTGCTGGCTATACTGTATATGGTCTATCAACTGATACACCGGTTATCGGCGACTGGAACGGAGATGGTCTATCTGAAGTAGGCGTGTTCCGCGATGGTGTGTTCTATCGCAACGGTGCAGAAGCGATTGTGTATGGTCTATCAACTGATACACCGGTTACCGGCAAGTGGACTGTATAAGAAGAAGGGGGGGAAAATCCCCACAAATATTTTTTTGGAATGGTCACAATCTGATGGCGAAACCCATTTTCCCGCAACGCGATAATTCGCGTTACGTCACTCTTTTTTAGAGTTTCGGCTCTGTGGTGATATCGCCCTGCATATTCTTCCGTACAGAATGGCGACTCCTCTCGCTGAAATACCGTATATGCTTTTTTTGAGTTTCTGCACAGACGATAGATCCTGTCGATACTTTTTCGAGATCAGACGTTAAAGTGTTTCAGCATCAACAACTTCAACCCAGACCTGCCCATTACGACACCACATTCCAAATACCGGAGGTTTCTTTGCCCTTTCCGCAGTTTTGTTCCTTGTTCCCGGATCGGTTTTAATTTGGGATTTCCGGAAGTCACATTATTCCGTACCAACCCCAAGTCCCCGGATATACTCGAGCGCCGCGATGGCATCCTCTCTTTTCTGGTCGCACTGCCCCTTCTCCACCCACAAGAGGAACCGCTCCTTTGTTTCTGCATCAAGAGAAGTACCGGCTGCAGAAACAATCCGCGAATATGTCCGCTGGGGGTAGAACACAGAGCGTGCCGTAGTGAGGAGGAGATCATGCGTTGCAGGAGTAATAATTCCACATTCCTGCGCCTTTTTTAACGTGTAGCGGATGTTGATGAGGGGTTCGGAGAGCGATAACCCTGACTCCGGATCAAAAACGAGTGCAACTTCATCATCAGACTCCAGTTCCCCGCTCTTGTACTTCTGGTAAATATCCCCAATACCGATCATCCCAAGCGTGTCCATCTCTGCAGCCCGGAGTGCACCCATACTCGATGCCCCCACGACCCGGATTCCCTTTTTAAGGGCTTGCAGGATCTCACGGTGGGCGACTGCACAGTCCTGGTGGAAGACCCCGTCTATAAGGCAGATGACCGTCGCACCGCAGGAAACTGCCAAAAGAATGTCCCCGCGTTTTGCCGGCTCCCGGTACTCCGCAGCGAGTATTTTTTCTGCGGCTGCACGTTCAAGACTGGGTCCGAGAAACACGATGATCTTTTGCATGATTCACCCTTGCACCCCGGCGTTCCGGGTCCATGGCAAAGACTTCAAGCCCGGGAACAATCACCCGCACAACAGGTATCCCGATCTCTTCCCTTGTAAGGTCGACAACAATAACACGGTCAAGACCCTGTTTACCGAGGGCATCGATGATAAACCGGATGTCTTTTACAAAATCGTCGCTGTCGTACGAGGGGATCGTCGGGTAGGCAACCTCCCCGTTCTCGCGGAACCAGTAGGCATTGATCCGTTTTGCCCGGTCATAGCCCATCCTTTTACGGAGATCGGCGAGTGTCGTGTCCTCCCGTGCCCCGTGGATCTGCGTAAGCCGGCTCTGCGCCACTTCGGTGAGCGCCCGCATGACGGCAATCCGTGCACTCGTATGCGTCCCAATCCCGATAGTGAGCAGTGTCGGGTCCCGGAGCAGCACATCATCGGCAACCGCCGCCATGGTGGGAATGCCGATGTCGCTTGTTATGTCCCTTACAATCACTTCAACCTGTGCATCCGAGAATTTCTTCTGCATGGCAAGGAGGGTGTCATCATCCACACCCACAACCGAGGGACCGGTATGCCGTGATGCCTCAACGAGCGACCATGCGTCCCGCTCAACCACTTCCGCGAGTGCGTGAAATATCGCTTCCTCACGGGTATTTCCCGAGGCAAGTCCGTTTGTTGTGGTACGGAAGAGCTGGCGGTAGTTGGGTGGGAGCGGGTGGAAGACGGCATGGGCGGGCACGAAGATCGGTTCATCGTTTACGATATCAAACCCTTCAACCCACGGGATAAGGCGATCCGTATCCGCGCCATCGGGGAGGATCAGGTCTTTTGGATCGAGCACCCTGCCATGGGCGTGCATCTCCATGAAGGGATGAAGGATGATCTTCCGGTCATGCAGTTCGGAAGAGTACCGCTCGATCCCTTCCATGATCGCTGAAATCCGCGACTCCTCAACTGTTGCCCCCTTCCCATTGTATACGGTGATCGCCCCGGACTCTGCAGTCGGTCGGATACAGGAAAAAACTGGGATCCCAACCCGGTCAAGGTTTGTGATATCGGCAACCCGCGTGATACCGGCAGCCGGTACTTTCGGCTCGATCCGGGCAAGGGTCTCTTCCAGCGGCACGGCACGCTGCGTCTCGTTATTGTATGCTTTTTTACAGGAGTTCAGTTGCATGCGGTTCACCATATCAGGGGATTTGAACTGGATTGACGGGGATTCGGATGCTGTGAAAACAGGTACGATGTCTGGCATCTCACACGCATACAGGATTCCCGTGCTGCCCTGGATCACGTTCGTATTAAACAAACCTGATTCCATTTCAACACACGACATACAGGAACGCGAAAATGACGGCGCCGTTTTCCTGTACCTGTATACGTGTGGCACGCGGGTGCATCGTGCCGGTTTTCACATTAAATCATATGTTAAAAAATTCACGTTACCGGGGTTTATACATGTGTATGTGTGGGCGGTCCCTGGATCAACTGGATCAAAACCAGCTCTCCAGGGTCTTCTGCCCGGCTTTTACGGCAAACCCTTCGAGTGCCTTGTCGACCCGCTCGAGAGAAAATTCGTATCCGTCGCAGAGCATCTTTTTGATCCCCTCGTAATCCGCATGACCCCACGAAAGGGCGTAATCGTTTGTCACTGCCGGGTGCAGGAACTGCTCCATCACCGGGGCAGGATCAAAATCCGGCAATTTCTCTTTGAGTTTTGTTCTAAACTCTCCTTTCTGCACGAGTTTTAACCCGGTCTTTGGTCCGACGCCGTCCACACCGGCATTAAAATCAGTTCCGACAAGGATACCAATCTCGATCAGCTGCTCGCGGGAGATCCCAAGACCGCCGAGCACTTCGGTAAGGACAATCCGTTCCGGGTTTACGGTGATCGTCCTGCCATGGAGTTTACGTTTGCCGCTCACGGTCAGGTTCCGGACCAGCAGGGGGGTGCCAAAGAGCAGCGTGTCATAATCCTGTGACACGGCATACCGGGCTTCCCCTTTCAACACCATATATGCCGCTTGCGCTTCACCCTCACCCGGTGCCTGGACAGCGGGGATGCCCATCAGCCGGAGGAGTTCTTTTGAGGACTCAATGATGGTTGAGTCCACCCGGGTGGATGACCGTGCCTGTTTGTACGCTTCTGCCTCATCCCCGCGTTCGAGCGCTTCTTTCCAGCGCTCACCCGCTGCGTCACGGAGTTTCCTGCGTTCATTTATGGTCTCCTGTTTGAGGATAGCGGGTTTTCCGTCAAAGACAAAGACCGGTTTGATCCCTTTTGAGAGGAAATTTGCCGTCCGGAACAGGATGCCGGAAAGGTGTGAAGTCACGCGCCCGCGCTGGTCCATTAATGGCGTCCCGTCCGGCTGCCGGATGATGGTCAGGAACTGGTACAGTGCGTTGTTCGCATCGATCGCCGCCACACCAGAGAGCCCTTCCCAAGTGACCGGCACCTTGTAATCTGCAATAATATCCCGTAGTGCAACGCCCATGAATATTCATCTCAAATTGGAACGGTAACCTGTATATCTTTATGGAATATCCAATCTTTTGCAGTTCATGTACGATCTCATTGATAAATTCCAGATATCTGTCCATGTTCAACTAGAATTCATCCGGGATCTCCTGCACGTTCGGTGCTCGCATACATGACCGGGGGCATTCCTTTGATTTTTATACCCCGGGTTAAATCGGGGATCATACTGAATAACCAGGGAATTACCCTCAAAGTGCCAAAAAGTCCCGAGCATCTTCACAGATAACTGTTTTTTCTTCTGGCGGATACATACATAATATCCTGTCATGGAGTCGGTATGATCACATCTCACCACCACAGAATACGATTTAAATCTCCTATCCTGCCTGATATCAGGGAGAGGGGCTATTTACCGGTGGATATGCATATCCATACCCGGCATTCTGATGCCGCAATCAGCATTCCTTCTCTTTTTGCCCGTGCAAAACTGCTTGGGATTGGGGTTGCAATTACCGATCATAACGAGATCGGGGGGGCAGTCGAGGCGTGTCATCAGCCTCATGATGCCCTCATCATCCCGGGAATTGAAATCAGTGCACGCGAAGGTCCCCATATCCTCCTTTATTTTTATTCTGTCGGGGATCTCACGGATTATTTTACCACTCATATCAAAGGAAACCGGGGAAAAAGCCAGTATATGGCGATCCGGTTGTCGGTTGAGCAGATCCTCGAATCGGCAGAGAACTACGAATGTGTGAAGATCGCTGCCCACCCGTTCGGGTATTTTGGTCTCAACCGCGGTGTCCTGAAATGTATCGAGAACAAAACGATCCCTGCCGGGACTATCGACCATATCGACGGTATAGAGGTGATAAGTGGAGGGATGAGCCAGAAGATCAATGATAAAGCAGCCCGGTATGCCGGAGAGCATGATCTCCCGATTACCGGGGGTTCTGACTCCCATGTGCTCCATTCAGTGGGCAACGTCGTTACATGTGTAAAGGCAGATACGGTAGACGGATTTCTTAAGGGTATCCTCGCAAAGGAAAGTATTGTCATCGGGCAAAATGCAAGCACTCTTCATAAGGGGATAACCGCAGGATGGATCACCTGGAAATATATCCCGTACACGGTATCCTCCCTGCAGGTTCACTATGAACAGAATATCCCAAGAATGACGAGGTATCTTAGAGACTTACTAAAATAGTCCGGCATCCACCCATTCAAAAAAAACCTAATGACCTACGCCGGTTCAGGCAAGCCACAATGAAAGTCGGCTTGCCGACTTTCATGCCAAAAAAGGGGGGTTCCCGGGTTATGGGATGGGTGAGAAGAGGTGGGATAATGAAGATCCTACCTAAAAAAAACCTGATCGGCTTGCATACCATTCGTGTGTGTCAATGTTGACAGGTAATCACCACCGTCACATTATCTTCACTCCCAGATTCAAGCGCTTTCTCGATGAGTGCATGACAGGTTGCAGATAAATCATCCTCGTGACTCCTGACAATCTCTCCAATCGTCTCCTTGTCCACACAGTCATGCAACCCATCCGTTGACAACAAGAGGATAACATCCCGAATATCCGCCTCGTAAAAATCTGGTCTGATGTTACTCTCTGGGTCGCCAAGCGCCTGGAGAATCATCGTCTGCAAGAGGTGGTGCCGTGCCTCCTTCCGGGTGATCTCCCCGAGCGCGATGAGATTCTCGACAACGCTCTGGTCCCGCATGTGCTGGATGGTATCGCCGATGAGATCCACTCAAATGTTCAAGAGGTTCAGATTAGACAGGATTAGGGGGTAAGGAAAGCTAAATAGCAACACTTAACTTCCATTATCATAATACCCCCATATTATCAGGATTTTTAGTCCCGGTTCTATGTTATCGTCATATTGAGCGGAGATTGGGTGTAATGATACATAATAACAGAATTGCTGAAAAAATCGAAGTTTTAATTGAACAAATACGTGGTAATGCTGATAAAAAGAAAAGAGGACCGCGAATAACTATACATTTGCAGATCATTGCACTTTTTTTATTTATTTGTATCTGTACAACCACCGCAGGGGCAACGACCTACGTTAACTCGTTCGATCAGGGTTTTAAGAAAAATTCGTTGCAACAGAATTCTGACCCGGCTGACCCGGTATTGAAACCAACGGTTCTGAATGGTTCTTTAATCGATCTACGTACAACAGGAACAGACCAACAAGAACCAGACATTGATAAGACCGAAATAAAATTGGACAATGAAAGCACGGTAATAATTAATAATGAACCAGTTACTCTCATATTTGGGCAGATAATTAACAGCTCCATCAGAACGCCAGGTGAAAACCATTCCTACACGTTTTCCGCCGAAAATAATGATGTTATTATTATCACAACACGCACATCATGGACAAATGGTTCATATATAAAATTATATGCTCCGGATAACACGCTGATAGCAGAACAATATGAGAATGAATCCGTCAATATATTGCATTTTTCAATAGACAAGAAAGGAGTTTATAAGATTCTCGTTGAGGATTATGACAATGATCAAATTGGATCGTATACCCTGAACCTCCAAAGACCCGATAACAAGATTTTGCCTCCGGAAATTACTACAGAAATTACCAGTGTACCGACATTTATTCCGCAGGAGACTCCTGATATCGGAAACAAAACTTTTGCTAACGCTACACCCGTCACAGTCGTCTATGGACAGACAATCAACAGCAGTATCTCGGTTCTCGGTCAGATGAACACGTATAATTTCACGGCATCTGCCGGGGATATTGTGGTAGTTCGTAGTAATAGCAGCTGGGATAATGGCCCGCAGGTCAGGATATACCAACCGAACAATACGATAATTGCAGAACATTCCGGGTATGGTTGTAATTTCAACGAGATTCAGTTCAATGCAACTAAATCCGGAGCTTACACGTTCACGATTGAGGATTCCGGCAATGACCAGACCGGAACCTATTCAATGCATATCACTACCCAGACACATTCCGTCAACGAAATACCGGCGGAAGTAATATCTGTTCCTCCCGGTCTTCCGGAACCGCGCACCAGTGGTGAGTTGAGAGATCCTCGTGACCCCATTCAGGAAGTATTGAATATCCCTGTCCAGAACACACCTCCTTACGAAATTGTATCTACGTCCGGCGATGACCCGTATGTGTTTGTTACCAAATGGGGAACTAGGGGAGGCGACGACGGGCAGTTCGAATATCCCATTGATGTCGCAGTAGATCCGTTGGGTAATGTCTATGTCTCTGACTGGGACAACAATCGGATCCAGAAATTCAGTTCTGATGGGACATTTTTGGCGAAGTGGGGGATATCCTTTGGTGGTGATGACGGGCAGTTCTACGAGCCCTATGCTGTCGCAGTTGATTCAACGGGTAATGTCTACGTAGCCGACAGTGGCAACCATCGGATCCAGAAATTCAATTCTACAGGCACGTTTTTAACGAAGTGGGGATCGACGTGGGAATCACCGGGATCCGGAGACGGGCAGTTCTCCCGTCCAAGTGGAGTCGCAGTTGATTCGACGGGTAATGTCTACGTCGCTGATTTGTACAATCAGCGGATCCAGAAGTTCAGTACTAACGGAACATTTTTAGCGAAGTGGGGAACCAAGGGAACCGGAGACGGGCAGTTCAACGAGCCCTACCGTGTTGCGGTTGATTCGACGGGTAATGTCTACGTTGCTGATACGGGAACATGGTATAACAGCTACCATCGGATCCAGAAATTCAGTTCTACCGGGACGTTTTTAACGAAGTGGGGAACTGCGGGGGAGGGAGATGGGCAGTTCTCTTATCTCAAAAGTGTCGCAGTTGATTCATCGGACAATGTCTACGTCGCTGACACGAGCAACAACCGGATCCAGAAGTTCAGTGCTAACGGAACATTTTTAGCGAAGTGGGGAAGCAAGGGAACCGGAGACGGGCAGTTCCAATATCCGTGGGGTGTCGCAGTAGATTCCTCGGGTAATGTCTACGTCGCCGACACGAACAACGATCGGATCCAGAAATTTGCACCTCAAATGATGGATTCCAATATTACGAATGTATACCCAAAATCTGTAAAAAACTCCTCATCAGCGTATTTAAACATATATGGGCGTAATTTCACTAGCCCGATGAATGTAGAACTACGAAAACAGAATATTGTTGTAGCATCGGCAAAATCGGTTGTGGTCGCTTTATCTTCAACATTAATTGCAAATTTTGATTTGACCCAAGTTCCAGATGACACCTACGACCTTGTTGTTATCTGGCCTGATGGTACACAAAAGACAAAACTCGCCGCCGTTTCGGTTTCTGCTCTTCCAACGGGGGGTCTTATCCAGAGTACAGATATGATACTGAGCTCGGATGGAACCGTGTCCTATTCTTTTGATGTTCCACCAACAACTCATGACCTTTTCATCACCCTCCAGAAGTCCACCTACCCGACCGATGCACATTGGAGCTGGACGAGTAAGATAACCCTTTCCCATGACGGAAATGTAACTGCAACATCAACATCAAATCAAGATCCTATCATCCAGATAAAAAACCCGGAACCGGGACCATACACAATTACTATAAAGGCAACTGAAGCGGGAAAAGGTATCCTCACTATCTTGACTTCACTACCTGACTTGCCCGCAGGTGAGTGGATTGTAGACACTATCCAGCGTCCATTTGGATCCTCTTTCCATCAGGTAAACGTCTCCGCGGAAATAGATCGGCTCATGATTGAAGCAGAAACGATGAACACTGCCAGCTTTTTAAGGATATATTATGATAAATATGGTGGGTCGCCAAAATGGATCACCACCTATGGTCAGACGAAGGTAACTATTCCCCATCCCACAGCAGGTCGATATATTGTTGAATTCGTCGATCCAATGGTCCTCTCGTCATCAGACCAGAAACGGGACATTCTCCTCCGGGCAACAACCGAGCTGAACACAGACCCCACACCTACCTACAACCCGGTCATATCCGGGTTTACCCCTGCGCGGGGAGGAAATACCGGCATCGTTACCCTGCAGATTAACGGGGGATGGCTCGATCCGAACTCAACTGCTATTTTATCAAAAGGTGGAGCAGGGAACCTCACCGCTTTATCAGTGGAGGGATCTGTTGACCGCCGATCACTGACTGCCTTATTTGATCTCGAGGGGAAGGCTCCGGGTAGTTATACCCTCACTTTACATAGCCCGAACGGGATCGCGGTCACTGCACCAACATCGTTCCTCATCGAAGAGGGCGGGAAATCAGAACTGTGGACTGAGCTTACTGGTATGGATAAGATCCGTATCGGGAGACCAGCCAAGTACATCCTGAAATACGGAAATTCGGGGAATCTCGACATGCCGGCACCCCTGGTAGTAATTACCTCAGATCCCCCCACCTCACATCTCTCATCGAGAATTCTTCCCAACGGAGCCTGGAAACCAATGGGAACAGATGGCATGACGCTCCGGTGCAACGGATCGGATGAGAAACCGGACACCCTCTCTGCCGGTTCTTCCTTTTCCATGGAACTCCAAGTAACAACTGATGTCTCGGAAGAATTTACCCTGAATGTGGTGCCTTTTGGAGGGGATCCAATGTATTCACCAGGTACCTTGGAATCAGTAACAGACATTGCAGTTCCGGGACCGGGAATGCCCCTCATATTCGGGAGGACATATCCAGCCCGGTTCTCTTCTTACTCTGGATCTTTGGGTAATGGTTGGGTTCATACCTATGATTTCAGGCTGGTCCCCTTCGAGGATGGAACCCTGGGACTAAAGAGTGGAGATACATTTGATTCAACATTCACTTTTCAATCTGACGGTTCATGGACAAATGAGGGAGGGAATATAAGAATAACTAAGAACCCGGCAGATGGAAAATACACCCTGACCTCAAAAGATGGCAGTAAAATTGAATTTGCTTCTACTGGTCTGCCATTGAGCCTGACCGATCCGAACGCAAACCGGATCACCCTTGTCTATACCGGGGGGAAGCTGACCGGTATCCAGCACTCCGACGGCGACAGCCTTACACTGGCATATAATGGTAACAACCGGATCGCCAGCGTTTCAGGTCCTGCGGGAAGAATCGCCACCTATTCCTACAGCACGGATGGTACATTGCTCACAGAAGTGACAAACTCCGATACAAGGGTAACACGATATTCGTACCAGCAGAACGGCCCGGGATATGCAATCGTATCTATTACCCGACCAGGAAATTTCATTGAAAACTACCAGTATGACGGTGACGGGAGACTGTCAGGGTCCTCGGTGAACGGGCAGAAGGAGGCGGTACCAATCCAGTACGATGAGGGAACCCGGTCTACCACCATTAAGGATGCTGTCGGGACCAGTGTCGAGATCAGGGTCAATGAACGGGGTCAGGTTATCCAGCAGGAAAATGCCCTTGGTCAGATCAACAAATTCACTTATGACGCAGATGGCAACCTGACAAAGATTACGGGTCCTGCTGGGAACAGTTACCAGTTCGAACGGGACTCGTCAGGAAAAGTCACGTCAATGACCGACCCCCTTAACTATGTGACCCGGTTTACCTATCATCCCCAGTTTGAGACTATAAAGACCGTGACCGATCCGCAGGGCAATACCATCCGTTTTAACTATGATTCACATGCGAATATCGTCGGCGTTCTGTATCCTGATAGCCGGAGCGAGTCGATGTCCTATGATTCCGGAGGGAACCTGGTCACTTCTACCTCACGGAAAGGGGATATCCGCCAGTATACCTACAATTCCAAAGGACAACAAACCCGGATCGGGTACCCTGATGGGAAGTTGGTAGCCTATGCCTATGACCCGGCAGGGAACCTCGTGGAAGCTACCTCTTCAGAGGGGACTATCGCTATGAGTTATAATGCCCGGAACGAGATGATCAGTGTTTCCTATCCGGGCGGGATCTTCTTTAATTACACCTATGACAGTGCAGGTCACCTGACTGAACGGGAGGATAAGGAGGGGCAGAGGATTACCTATGCCTATGACGACCAAGGGCATTTAATCTCGGTGGGGGATAAAACAGGGAACGAATATGCTCTCTATTCATACGACTCAGCAGGACGCTTGATAAAGAAAGTTGTGGGGAATGGGGCATATACCACCTTCGAGTATGATCAGGCTAGCAGAATCTTACGATTGGTCAACGTTGGAACTACAGGAACCAATCTTTCAAAGTTTGAGTACCAGTATGACAAGTCCGGTAACCCGGTCCAGATTGGGACACTCGAAGGCAACTATGTGTACAAATACGATGCTCTCGGGCAGCTTACGGAAGTGACGTTCCCTGACAGTACAAAGGAGCAATATACCTATGATGCAGCCGGGAACCGGATTTCGACAACTGTTGGAGGTGTGGTTGCCAGTTACTCAACGAACAATATGAACCAGTATACGCAAACGGGGAGTAGTACGTTTACCTACGACAATAACGGAAACATGGTTTCAAGAACAGAGAACGGGAACACCACTACGTATGAATACAACTACGAAAACCGTCTGACAAAGGTCATTTCTCCTGCTGGGACATGGGATTATACCTACGATGCACTCGGGAATCGTGTCGCAGTGACTCACGATGGGATTGTGACCAGATATGCAGTTGATCCATCTGGATTCTGGAATATTGCTGCAGAATATGCAGCAAACGGTACCCTAAAATCAAAATATGTCCATGGTATGGGGCTTTTAGCGATGGTAGATGCAGGAGATGACACATTCTATTATCATTTCAACCCGACTGGTCATACTTCAGAAATAACCAGTGAATCAGGAAGTGTGATGAATCGCTACCAATATGCCCCGTTCGGAGAGTACCGGCAAAAAACAGAGGGGATAGCCAACCCGTTCACCTATGTTGGGGAGTATGGGGTGATGGATGATGGGAATGGATTACACTATATGAGGATGAGATTTTATTCCTCAAATTTAGGGAGATTTGTTAGTGAGGACCCATTAAACTTGGCGGGGGGTGACATAAATCTCTATAATTACGGGAATAACAATCCTATCCAAAACATTGACCCAACGGGTTTGGGATATCTCGATATCAACTTCAATAAACCGGAATATATATATCTGAAACTCAGTTCCAAATGGCATGCTGGTGCATGCTACGAATATGGTGTACATGTGGGAGAACAGGTTCCAGTAGGTTTCAATCCTGACATAGGGGCATATAGATATATGACCAAACATCGTGATTTCGAGTTATTAAAAAAATTCCTTGCGAAATTTCCATATGCAAAAAAAATTGTACCCAAAATTTTCAAATATGGTGGAACACTTTCTGCACTCATCAATAGCGCAACTACCGGTTGGGATATTGGAAGATTACTAGGGCAGACTCCCTTACTAACTGATCCTAGTATGACTTACGATCAATTTTATCAAGAATTATTTTCGAAACTGTTCTTTAAAACGGTAACACCCGTCACCTCCGTCGACCCCGAAGACAAATATGGCCCAACCGGCTATGATCCCACCGGAACCCAACCAACCGCCCGCAACCGGTATATCACTGATCAATCACCACTCAACTACCGTGTCGACTTCTGGAACGCGGAGACCGCGACTGCCAACGTCTGCGATGTCGATGCCTATGACCAGATGGACTCCGATCTAAACTGGAGCACGTTCCAGTTCACTGAAGTTGGTTTCACGGACTGGACCGTGCCTCTCGAACCCACCCATTACTTTAACGTGAACATCGATACCCGACCTACAATGCCATATATCGTCCAGATCGAAGGGATTTACAACCCGGCGACCGGCAGGGCGAACCTCACCTACCACACCCTCAATGCTACCACGCTTGAGACTCCGGAAGACCCGCTCGCCGGGTTCCTGCCGCCGATCAGCAGCAACGGAGATGAGATCGGCTGGTTTAGCTACACGGTGCAGCCGAAACAGGGATTATCAACCGGAACAGTGATCGAGAACCGGGCATTCGTGAACTTCGATTATTCTCAATTCATGCCCGCACCAAAAGACGCTCCCTGGATCAACACCATCGATGCAGGTAAACCAGCGAGCAGTGTCACGGCAACACTCCAGAACCAGACAGAGATACATCTCGAATGGACAGGAAATGACTATGCCGGGGGTTCTGGGATCAAAGATTATACCATCTATGTATCGACAGATACTGGTCCCTACCTGACCTCGCTGAACCACATGACCGGGACGAGTGCAGTGATGAACGGTGTACCCGGGCATTCATATGCGCTGTATAGTATCGCCCGGGATAATGTAGGGAACCAGGAAAATACAAAAACATCCCCGGACGCCACTGTGACGATTCCGGGAACAACACTTATTCAGGCAGCATTGGCAGGTACCCCGACATCCGGCACCGCACCATTAACCGTCACATTCACTGACATGTCGACTGGTTCACCGACATCATGGAACTGGTCGTTCGGTGACGGTGTTCTGGCAACAGCCCAGCACCCGGTGCATACATATTCGGCAACCGGTAGTTATACCGTTTCGCTTACTGTAATGAACAGTGTCGGAAACGACACCATCACACGGAGCAACTATATCACGGTGAATGCAGCATCGGGTGTTGATAGTGTAGGTGTGTTCCGCGGAGGTGTGTTCTATCGCAATGGTGCTGATCCGATCGTGTATGGTCTCTCAACTGATACACCGGTAGTCGGCGACTGGAATGGAGATCTCAAGTCTGAAGTAGGCGTATTCCGCGATGGTGTGTTCTATCTCAGGAACAGCGATGGTAGTACTACCCCGATTGTGTATGGCATATCAACTGATACACCGGTAGTCGGCGATTGGAATGGAGATCTCAAGTCTGAAGTAGGCGTGTACCGCGATGGTGTATTTTATCGCAATGGTGCTGACGCGGTTGTATATGGTCTATCAACGGATACACCTGTGGTCGGCGACTGGAACGGAGATCTCAAGTCTGAAGTAGGCGTGTACCGCGATGGTGTATTCTATCGCAATGGCGCCGACGCGATTGTGTATGGCATATCAACTGATACACCAGTAATCGGCGACTGGAACGAAGATCTCAAGTCTGAAGTAGGCGTGTACCGCGATGGTGTATTCTATCGCAATGGTGCTGACGCGGTTGTGTATGGCATATCAACTGATACACCAGTAATCGGCGACTGGAACGTAAATCTCAAGTCTGAAGTAGGCATCTACCGTGACGGTGTGTTTTATCGCAATGGTGCTGACGCGATTGTGTATGGTCTATCAACAGATACACCCGTAATTGGCGACTGGAATGGAGATCTCAAGTCTGAAGTAGGCGTGTACCGTGACGGTGTGTTCTATCGCAATGGTGCTGACGCGGTTGTGTATGGCATATCAACTGACACCCCGGTAGTCGGCGACTGGAATGGAGATCACATATCTGAGGTAGGCGTATACCGCGACGGTGTGTTCTATCGTAACGGTGCTGACGCGATTGTGTATGGTCTATCAACTGATACACCGGTAGTCGGCGACTGGAATGGAGATCTCAAGTCTGAAGTAGGCGTGTACCGCGACGGTGTGTTCTATCGCAACGGTGCTGATGCGATTGTGTATGGTCTCTCAACAGATACACCGGTAGTCGGCGACTGGAACGGGGATAGCATATCCGAAGTAGGAGTATTCCGCGACGGTGTGTTCTATCGCAATGGTGCTGATCCGATCGTGTATGGTCTCTCAACTGATACACCGGTAGTCGGCACGTGGACCTGAACTGAAAAAAAAAGATGGGGAAGAAAATATCCCTTCCTCAGATCCTCTCCGAGGAAATCCTCGCAAACGTCGCGGTGAAGATCCCGGGCATCGATCGAATCTCGTTCATCACATCTTCAGGAACCTCGCTGTCCACGTTCAGCACCATGAGCGCCTTGTCGCCGGGGTTGATGCGCCCTACCTGCATGCCTGCAATGTTGATGTTGCACCTCCCAAGGATGGTGGATGCCCTCCCGATGACACCGGGCTTGTCGAGATGCCGTGAGACGATCACGTACCCTTCCGGGATCATATCCATCGTGTAACCGCCCACTGCCACAATCCGGCTCCTGCCCTTGAAGAAGACGGTGCCGCTGACCGTCTCGTCGGTCGTGTCCGTCCTGATACGGATCGTGATCAGGTTCTTGAAGCCGGCGGACTCCTGCGTCACGGTTTCGGAGACTGCGATGCCGCGTTCCTTTGCGATAAACTCTGCGTTCACGATGTTGACCGGCTGCTGGAGGATGGGGTCAAGGAGTCCTTTCAATGCCAGCCGGGTGACAAACTTCATGCTGCCGGCGAACGCCGAGAGCTCGCCGCCGTAGATGCACTCGACAGAGGCAAGCCTCCCCTGCACGAGCTGGATGGCAAAACGCCCCATCTTCTCCGCAAGCTGCGCAAACGGTTCGAGCACCTCCGCCTGTTCCGGCGGGATCATCGGTGCATTCACCACATACTTCGCCGACCCGCCCTGGAGCACCGCGATGCACTGGCGAACAACCGAGATTGCAACATTCTGTTGCGCCTCAACCGTGCTTGCCCCAAGGTGCGGGGTGACAATGACCTGATCAAGCGTGAGGAGCGGGGACTCAAACGGGGGCTCTGCTTCAAATACATCGAGTGCCGCCCCGGCAACCTTTCCACTCTTGATCGCATCGTAGAGCGCTTTTTCGTCGATGATTCCCCCACGGGCGCAGTTGATGATCCGCACACCATCCTTCATCGTCGCGATGCTCTTTGCATTGATGACGTGTCGTGTCTCCTTGATGAGCGGCGTGTGCACCGTGATTACATCCGCAACTTTGAACAGATCATCAAGAGCCATCACCTCAACACCCAGCTGCGCTGCCCGTTCCCGGGAAATAAACGGATCGTAAGCGACGCAGTGCATATCCAGCGCATTTGCCCGTTTCGCGATCTCGCGCCCGATGCGCCCGAACCCGACAATGCCCAGCGTCTTGTCGTTTAGCTCGACTCCCATGAACTTCGAGCGCTTCCACTCCTTCTTTTTAACGCTTGCCGTAGCCTGCGGGATGTTCCGGGCGAGGGAGAGCATCATTGCCATCGTGTGCTCGGTTGCCGCAAGCGTGTTGCCTTCAGGGGCGTTTGCAACGATGATTCCCTTCCTTGTCGCCGCGTCCGTATCGATATTGTCTACACCGGCGCCGGCGCGCCCGATAAATTTGAGCCGTGTCGCCGCTTCGATCACCTTTGCCGTCACTTCCGTGCCGCTCCGTACGAGCAGAGCATCATAATCCCCGATGATTTTGCAGAGCTCGTCCTCTTTTAAGTCTGTTTTGACGTCAACGTCAAACATTTCCTTCTTGAGGATTTCGAGCCCCTCCTCCGCCAGCGGATCGCTGACGAGAACTCTCGCAGTTGCCATAAAAAACCCATACAATATATGCGGCTTACCTAATCAGGGTTATTCTTTTTTTTGAGCCAAACACTTCCCCATGTCCCGCAAAAACCCCGGGTTCTGCCAGCCATCCTCCCACCAAGACAATCAAGGCAAACAGAGATGAAAGTCGGTTTACCGACTTTCATGATAAAGTCAATGGAAATTATTAAGCACGGAAAGATGAGATCATAAGTGGTGCGAGCATGAAAAATGTACCCAATATTCTGTGGCTTGAAGAGATCAGAAAGGAGGATATCGTTTCTGTCGGTGGCAAGGGAGCTTCCCTTGGAGAGATGGCGTCCCTTGGTCTTCCGGTACCCCGGGCATTCGTTGTTACTGCCCAGGCATTCCGCAGGTTTTTAGTTGAGACTGGTCTTGAAGAGAAGATCTTCAAATCATACGACCAGCTCGACGTGGAGAATAATGAAGCGCTTGAAAAAGCCGCCGATACTGCAAAAACGATGGTACTCAAGGCAAAGATGCCGGCGATAATTAAAGATGAGATCCGCAAATCCTACAAAAAGATGCAAAAACCGGATACCATCGTAGCAGTCCGGTCAAGTGCCACGGCGGAAGACCTGCCGGACGCAAGTTTTGCCGGTCAGCAGGAGACCTACCTCAACATCAAGGGTGAAGCAGCGCTTCTTGTCGCTGTCCAGAAATGCTGGGCATCGCTCTACGGGGCACGGGCGATTTATTACCGGGCAAAGCAGGGCTTTGATGACCATACCGTAAACATCGCCGTCGTTGTCCAGGAGCTCGTGCATTCAGAGAAGGCGGGAGTCATGTTCACCTCCCACCCAATCACGGGCGAACCCCTCACCATCATCGAGGGTTCGTGGGGACTGGGCGAGGCGGTAGTATCCGGATCAGTCTCACCGGACAAGTACGTTTTTGACCAGCAGAAAGAGAAGGTTGTCGACCGGCTCATTTCAAACAAGAAAGTGGCAATTATCTCAGACGGTGACCACGGCACAAAAT
>Ga0247842_10003591_pt1 | contig 20572 bp, 25 predicted proteins | sample LaCruzMarch2015__3_FD_192411 | JGI IMG/M metagenome (GOLD analysis project Ga0247842, IMG submission 192411) | Freshwater microbial communities from meromictic Lake La Cruz, Castile-La Mancha, Spain - LaCruzMarch2015_19m | ecosystem: Environmental > Aquatic > Freshwater > Lake | place: Spain...
AGCTTTTCTGCGAGTTTTAATGTTTCTTTATCTTGTCCAATTGATATAAGCAAAACCTTCAAATCATTAATTTTTACTTTTGCAAGCTGATATAATCTTTCCAGACCAAAACTTATTCCTGTTGATTGTATGTTATTAACAAGAAAACTCCCGCCCCCGCATATTGTCTCCTTCATCTCTTTTGTTTTAATTTCAAATACACTTCCGTTATAATAGCTTAATCCTCTTGCTAAACTCGGCTGGAAATTAATCTTTACACCATACATCTGACAATAATCTTCAAGCTCTTTTATTTCTTTGTAAGCAGCATATTTCTCAAAATATTTCTCTGGTTTTTTGAAGACTTCAAGAACTTTTTCTGCATTGTATTTTTTCAGGTTTTCCTTAACTTCTTTCTCGGTTAATTTATCAAGTTTATCTACTTCTTTTATGACATTTTTTCTTTCTTTTTCGCTTATTTTTTGCTCTTCCATAATTTCGTTAAGAAGCTTTCTGTTATTAACAAAAATTTCTGCTTTTATTCCCAGCTCTTTTGTTATCTCATCAACTATTCTCAGTAATTCTGCTTCTTCTTTTATGGTGCTTCCGACAGTATCAATGTCGCATTGAGTAAACTGCCTGAATCTGTTTCCTGTTGTAGGTTCGTCTCTGAATACCTCGCCGATTTGATATCTTTTGAATGGTAATTTTTTGTTGCTTGCAATTCTTTTAAGCTGAAATGTAAATTCGTATCTTAATGCAAGCTTTCTTTTACCCTTATCCTCAAGACTGAATACGTCGCTTACTGCTTCATCGTTTGCATTGTCTCCCCGAACGAATTCTTCGAATTCAACTATGGGAGTTTCGCTGAGTTCAAAGCCGTAAAGTTTGAATATATTTGCAAGTATGCCTTTTATTCTCTGACGTTTCGCGGCTTCTATGCCAGTATAATCGCCGAATCCTTTTACTGTTTCTGTGTTTGTCATGTTATTTTTTATCTTTTAGTTGTTTAGCAAGAGTATTTGTTCTTTTTATTATTTCCTTTATTGTTTTCCTAATCCCTTCTTTATTATCGCTTTTTATATCTGGTATTCCCCATATAATAACCTTTTTACCATACTCTTTATTCCTATCAAATAATGCGGGAGGAACATCATCTGCTACTAGAATAGTTATATCCTGCCATTGCATAAGCTTAGAAGTTAGACCTGTTGTTCTTCCTCTTATATCTAATCCAAATTCTTTAGCTATGCTTAAGGTTATTGGACTTAATGGATTCCCCTTTATAGCTCCTGCACTTTTTATTTTTATATTTCTGTTTTTGTTTATTTTTTTAAAAGAAGTAGCAGCTATTCTGCTTCTGAATCGATTATATCTGCATACAAATAATATGTTCATGTTTTATTCTCCTTTTTTCGAAGCGGAAGGAGGGAGTCGAACCCTCGTCTCAGACGCCACAGGTCTAAGTTCTACCGTTAAACTACAACCGCCATAATTCTTCTCATTTAGTTTAGGATATTTATTCTTCCAGTTATTCAGCTTATTTAAATTTTTTTGACTGCTCCAGCCTATCATTTTTTCCCATTTTTTAAGCACCCCAATACCATTTAAAGAAATGATCCCATAATTTTCTCTTGTATAAACATTGGGATTAAAACCAAGCATCTTTAATATTTCTCCAACTTCAAGGATTAATTTTTTAGAAAACAACTCCAATTTTATAGTAGGATAATACTTTTCTAATCCATAACCTGTCTTAAAATATAAAGAACCATCGGTGTCAAATAATCCTCTGATAAAAGAAGCCAATATTTGCAAATTATTAACTTTTAATACTTCTGGAAGAGTTATATACTCTTTATTTCCAGATTTTATTCCAATAATTTTTGTTTTAAATTCCCATAGGGCCTTAGAAGTAATTTCAAATCCAAAACTCGTTTTAAAGTCCTTTAAATTTATATCGAGATTATATAATTTCTTAAAAAGGGGTTTAATATAATTGAGATAGTACTCTTTCTCATCATATTGATTACCCTTTAGTCTATAATCATATCTCTTAGCGGAGAGAAAACCATCTCCAGAATGTATCCCAATTTCTTCTGCTAATTCTGGAGTTATTTTATTTGGCAGAATTATATCTTTCTTTTTATCAATTAAACTATAATTAACTTTAGAATTATCCAGATTTAGATTTGTGTTCTTAAAAGTTATATTTATTTCTCCCAATATTTTTCTTTGTTCCCCTAAAACTTTTCTGCCTATAACAATCATTTCGTTTTCTATTTTAGCATTATATTTTTTCAAAATTTCTTCCTCTTTTTGATCCAATAGATTAATAATTCTCAAAAAGACTTCATAGGGAATAGAAGCCAATTCAAACATATAAGATTTACTTAATGTACTTTCATTTATCTTTAATTTTTTAGCTAATTCACCCCAGCCTAAACCCGATTTCTCCTTAACAGATTTGATAAAATTTTTCTGATTTCCCTTCGAAAAAAAGACCCTTTTTTGCATAATAGTCATAATAGTCATAATAGTTTCAAGTTTATAAATATTTAGACTAGCGGTTAAACTATATCTGTAATTTAAAAACAACAAGAAAAAAGGTTTCTTAAAACTTGAGAATATTGAAAAAAGAGAGTTTAAACTAGAATTATCGTTGTTATATGTGCCGACAAGTCCTAATTTTAGTTGTCATAGTTATCCTTGTGAAAGGTGGTTTTTATAGTTTTTGGTTCCCCGTTATTTAGTGTATCTCTAAAGTAGTAACAAATAGAAAGATTTAAATAGCAGCTATGACTCTATATATTATCACCTCTTTTTCCCTAGAGAGGCAAAGAGTGTACTATTTTTTACTCTCGGCGCCTCTCTAAGGGTTTATAATCACACTAGAAAAAAAGGAGATAAAAACAAAATGACAAACGAACAAAACACTAATCAAACAGGAACAGCTTATGCTTTCTTTAATTGTAATGCTTCAAAAGAACAAATAGAAGAAGAAATACCTACTATTAGAAACTTAGTTCAAACGCCTAGCGAATTAGAATTATCTTTAACAGATAATTTCAAATTAAAAGACTTTACTGATTGTAAATTAAAATCTATAGTTCAAGATGCAAAAAAAGCAGGAATAAAATATCTCATGACTGCAAAATATCCTAATGCAACAAACAAACGAGCAGCTGACGAAGTAGCGGGTGTTATAAATCAAGCTTATCAATCACCCCTTTATCAAGCTGGAGAACCATTCAGCGGAGCAATTGTCTATAAAGAAATGGAAAATTATATTTTTAGAGAATAAAACATCAAGATTTTTTTGGATTATTATTTATATATCGAGAAGCTTTGATACTTCACGAGGTTATAATAACACTTATAAATATAATCTACCTTAATTTTTTATGGAAAAAACAGAGGGAAGAAAAAAGTTGGAGCGGATTGTAAGGGCTTTAGTTCTTTCAACAGTTGTTACCCTCTGTTCTGCCCAGAGGGGATGTGAGGTTAGTCTAGCCCCGGCATATCCGGCATATCCCATATACCCTGTATACTCTCTAACTATTCCATCATACCATGCTGGACAGGGACTAACAGAAAGATTATAAAAATCAAATATTTAATCAGCTCTTCTGAACTGCTCAATTCTTCTTTTCATATACGGCGGGAAGAACTCAAAAAATTCGTCTTCTGAATGAAAAACTCTGCTTGAAATATCCATAAACGGGCTTGTTGTCTTCTTTGGAAAAACAACAAATGCGCTTTTTCCTGTTTCAAAACCTCTTGTTGATTCATCACTTACACCCTTGGATACAGATGTTCCCTCAGGATAAAATGCAACAAGATCTGTTGCTTGAGGAATATACCAATTAAGGTCACGATGAACTGTTTGTCTTCGGATTATCATCTTTGTCATGTCTGAAAGGTCTGCTCCTGTCTCAATATCAATATCCCTCGGGTCAATTAAAGGAGTTGGAAGATGGTTTATTCCTTTTCCAACATTAATCAATTTTTCCTTAAAGCTGCTTATTTTCCCATCCTGTTCTGCATTTGCATCTGTCATCGGCATCTGAAAATAAACAAGGAAGTTATTGAAAAGGAGACTATCTATAATTCCAGGGTCTTGTTTTCCTGAAAGAACATACATCGGTTTTCTATAATTTGAAGCCCATCCTGATGTGACATTGACTTCGATATTTTGCCATAAAAGTATATCTCTTAAATCATGGTCCTGTGATTTTCCTTGTTCTGTCTTCATCTGGTTTGATCTTATTACTGAGGGCTTATCAATCATAGAAATAAAAATATCTGCATCTAAACTTCCAAGATGTTTCCAGTTATATGCATTGTGAAAAACATCATTCCAAAAAAACTGGCCATGTGTATCAATCATAATCCGGTCATAGTTTTTTCTGTCTTCATTGAGATTTCTACAAATCTGATTAAAAGCCATATCTCTCAGTTTATCTAAATCTGAAGGACGTTTATTAAGAAAATTTTCTATGGGAATTGAAGGCTCTTCAGAGCATTTAAGTGATAGCTGATAAATCATGTCTCCGGTATGATAAAGTTTAACTTTTTCTCTATTTTCTACATACCTCTTGCAAAATTCCCTGCTGCCTGAACCAGAAATTCCTGTTACGACAATAACTTTTCCCTCTGCCATGTTTATTGAAGGTAATTATGTTTTTAATACATTTATGAGAATTATTATATAGTTTAGAAGAGGTGTTTACTACTGCTGTTCTCTTGGTTTGCGTAGTTTTCTTAGCGCGATTGTAAACCCTATGATATTATGCTTGTAGTTGGTTCCAAGACTAGAAACAATCTTTTCTGCCCATTCCTTTGTTTTTACTCTGTCTCTGCCAGAACTTTTAAGAAGACTTATTCTGACATGATTGTCTCTAAGAAAAACTTTTCGAAGTTTTTCTATAAATTCGTTCGTAAGGCCGTTTTTTCCGATTTGGAGCTGTATAAGTGGCATTAGTATACTAAAAAATTAAGGGTTATAAACCTTAACATAGGAACTCTTAAAAGTCCTGAAAACCTAATTTAAGTATGGAACCGTATGTAGACTTGCTCAAGAGAATAATCGCAGAATCAGACATTGTCCTCGAAATTTTAGACGCCAGACTTGTTGATTATTCAAGAAACCTCGATATAGAAGCCATGATAAAAAAAGCCAATAAACCGAGAATATTCGTTATAAATAAAAGTGACATGGTCTCAAAAAAAGTTGTGGAGAAAGATATTGAAAAACTTAACAGAGAAGGTGTTGCAGTTTATGTAACCAGAGAGGACAAAAAAACTTTCAAAATACTTTTATCAAAAATAAGACAGGTTTTCAGCAAATATGGGAAAACACAGATTATAGATGAAAATCACAGAGCCGCAAAAGCAGATATTGTTGTGGGCGTTGTGGGATATCCGAATGTAGGCAAATCTTCGGTAATTAACGGACTCTCTTTCAGCAAAAAAACTATTGTTTCTAAAAGAGCAGGAACAACACATGGGGCGCATTGGATAACTGCAAGCAAAGAAATAAAACTTATTGATACTCCGGGAGTTATCCCCCTAGAATATAATGACGAAGTTAAATTGGGATTGATAAGTGCAAGAGATGCGCACAGGCTGAAACAGCCTGACTTGGTTGCAGCAAAAATAGTACAGATGTTTATTGAGAAAAATAAAAAGGCATTTGAAGATTATTATGGGATAAAAATAGATGATGAAACAAAAAGCCCTTATGAGATTATAGAAGAGATTGCATTGAAGAAAAGCCATCTTAAGAAAGGCGGGTTTGCTGATGAAATAAGGATGAGTATAATAATTGTCAAAGACTGGCAGGATGGAAAATTAAAGCTATAAATTTATAAGGGAAAGAAGAATTATAAATTTAAGAGGTGTTCAGCACTTCAGACTGTTTTCTGAAATATTAATATGGAAAAACTAGAAAGAAATGTTTCAAAAGGAATATATGAACTTCCATTTAAACCCAGCATACCAATAAAAAGAGTTAGTGCTCCGTCTCATAGAAAGTTTGGAAGTATTCACGCTATTGATTGGTTTATGCCAATAGGAACACCAATATTCGCATCAAGGGATGGTAAAGTGATTAACCGAGAATCAAGATGTAATCATTTTGGGGCAGAATATATGTATTCTGCAAATTTTATAGAATTAATGCATGAAGATGAAGAAATGTCTTTATATGGACATCTTAGATGGAGAGGAGTTTCAGTAAAACTGGGGAAGAATGTAAGGACGGGAGAAATAATTGGATATAGTGGTCAAACCGGATATGCTTCATATCCCCATCTTCATTTTGCAGTTTATATGCTCAAGAACAATGATTGGAACATTAAAAAGCCAAAATTTTCAAAAGAAGCGGATAAGAAGTATATTGAGAATATTGTTGATTATGATGATTTTATAAAATCAATGCGTAAATAATTGTTTGTTATACACAAATTTTTTTGACACAAACCTTATAAAGAATGCTTCTTTAGAAAGAATATGGATAAAGACATCGGAAAAATAAAAAAGAACGACCAAACAGATGTTGTTGTAAGAATCGACGATTTTGGCGGTAAAAGAGGAATCACAATAAGAGAATTCACAACAAGTGAAAGATATACTGGATTTACAAAATCTGGAACAAGAATACCTCCTGAGAAATTCCTAGAATTTCGAGAATTAATCAATTCAATAAGTTTGGATGATTTGAAGCAGGAAGCAGTTGTTGAAAAAGAAGGCGAGAAGAAAGAAGAAAAAGCGGTTGACGATTATTAAAACTAAGAATATATTTCTGAGTGTATAAATGCTTAAAAACAAAAAAGGGGAAGATGAACTATGAAAAATGAAAGTCAAATGAGAAAAGATGTAAGAAATGATAGTTCGCAAATTCTATATGAAGATGAAAGATATATGATTGGGATAAGTGGTAAAGAGATTGATGCTCATAATCTTCTAGTTAATGATGCTTATGCTTATTTGCCAAGAGGAGTTTTTAATGAATTGGCAAGAGCCAATACAAAAAGGCTTAGATTTAGTCTAGAAATGGTAGGAGAAATAGTCTTGAACGAAATGGCAACAAAAAATATTCCCTTGGAAGAATTGGGTTGGGCATTAGCAAAAGCAGCAGTAAAAGACCAAGAAAATTATGCGAGCTATCTTGTTGAACAAAAGCATAAACTTTGATTCTGGAAATTATTTATACAAATCTTTAAATATAACTCCGGCATAATAATACTATGACCAATAATCAGGCATATCGGGGGAGAGTAGCAGAATTAAGACAAAGAGGAATTCTACCTTCAAGAGAAGAGATGATGAAGATATCGGCTGCTATTGATACTGGCATGCAAAGGGAAGCGCAAATGGAACACGATTTCAGCTATTATAGACCCGGGGAAAAGCAGCCTGTTGCAAGAAATCTTACTGAAGCAGATTGGAAAGGACTAGGTCAACTCATAAATTGTGCAGAAGCCATATAAATAGAATTATTCTTCTCCATTATTATTCTAAATAAGGATTCTTCCCTTCCAAAACTTTTTTAAGAAGTTTTTTCGCTTCAGGATTTTCCTTGTTCTTTAAATTTAAAACTTGTCTTGCTTTTTTTATTGCCTCACATATCTCCATCTTCATAGGGCACTTTATTTCGCATGCTTTGCAAAGTGTGCAGTCAAAAACAATTTTGTCAAAAATATCTTCTGAAATAAGAATTGCATGTCCTCTGGGCGAATACTGCTCTTCTCTTAAAACTTTAAGGACAGGACATAATTCCTTGCATAAACCGCATTTTATGCACTTTTCCATTATTTCTATTGCTTCTTCTCTTGCATTATCTCCTTCTACTTCCATTTTAAAAAGCTCCCCCTGCAATTTTTTTTATTTTTTCCTTTTCCTCTTCAGTTAATTCTGGCTCATCAGATCTTTTTCGTGGTTCTATTTTCTCTTCTGGTTTTTCACCTTCTTCTTTGTCTTCATTAGTTTCCGGTCCTTTGAAAGAGATTGTGAGTGTGGTTTTAATAATATTTTTTTCTACTTTTTGTTCTTCTGATTTTTCCCCAATATTTTTTACATCGGTTTTTTCTTCAATAACTTCTGCATTTTTTTCCTCTCTCTTCAATCTTTCTTCTTTGCCTAAAGAACCAAGGTTCTTTAAGGCTTCAATCTCCTTTGTTTGATTTTGATTACTACTCTCTTCCTCTAATTTGTCTATATTCTCTGCATTTATTCCAAAAGCTTCTCTAACATTCATAAAAGAAGAGTCTACAAGCTTATTCTTATTAAATTTCCAAAGAGGATCATGCCTTGCTTTAACTCTTTTTATTATATCTATTTCACTCTTTTCTAGGAATTGTTTTTTTGTAATCCCAAAGCCCAAACTATCTGAGACCCTGCCTCTTAGTTTTTTCACAAGATTCAAGATATTTTTCTTTTTTTCCTGTTCAGTTGGCTTAAAACAGCAAAAAACAATGCCCGAACTAGAATTGCAAAAATAAGGTAGATTATTTTCTTCAAGAACTACAAAAAAATCAAGAAGATTATCGACAAATAATCTTGGATCTTCTAAAAGAAAATTTCCCTTTGAAGCGATGTTAAAGTATGCTGTTTCTTTTAGTTTCATGAACTTCCAGTATTCTTCATTCTTCATTTTTCCTCTGTTACTTTCAAATTCTGCAAATAAATGATATTTTTCTTCCAAACCGATAAGCCTGGATGTGGTTTTGCTGAACAATTCAAGCATGCTTATATCCTGATCAAGCTTAAGATGTTTATTCAGCATTAACAAATCTTCGACAGAATCTGACTTGAAAATTGAAAGTGTTCTTATTTTTTTGCTTGTCAGCCTTAATTTTGCTCTTACGATAATTCCCGTTGTTCCTTCAAAACCAATAAAATCTCCTGAGTCAGATTTTGAAATATTCATTATTTCCCCCTTCCCGTTTACAATTTCCAAAGAATCAACCCAATTTCTCATTCTGCCGTATTTTATTTCTCTTATTCCGGAAGCGTTTGTTGCTACCAACCCCCCAATAGTTCTTATGCTTGAAAAAAGAGGAATGACTGGAAATTCTAAGCCAAATTTCTCAAGTTCAAGATTCAAATCACCAACATTAATGCCTGTTTCGAGATAAACCGTTCTCTTCAAGCTATCAATTGAAATAATTCTGTTCATTTTTGACATATCTATAATGACAGAATTTTCCGGAAGACAGCCTCCTGAAAAACTTGTTCCTGCTCCTCTCGGAACAATGTCAATATTGCTATGCCTTACTATCTCACTTATTTCTTCGATATTTTCTGGCAGGACAATAATATTAGCTTTTCCTTCAAAATCATTAATCTCTTTTTCATAAACGAGCTTATTTTTTATTGTGTTCATAGCCAAAACCCCTCGCTGTTTCCGCGAAAATAATTTATTTTCGGGGCCCAAAAATCCAGCAGGATTTTTTGGTTTGCGAATCCGGCAGACCAAGAACCTCTTCGCGAGCCCATTTTTATATTATCTTTTTTGTTACTTAAATGAACTTGCTCACCCGCGGTGTTCTTCTTATCTCCTGCATCCATTTTTTTGATGTTCATATTTCTTCAATCTCCTCTTTTTCAATATCAAGAGCATCACAAAGGACTTCTGAAAATTCAACCAGTTGTATTCCCAATTTCTCTGAGTCTACTATTTTTTTCAGATGCCAATATGCTCTCGGATCTGCAGTTATTATTTTTTTTACATTGTTATTTTGTATCTGATGAAGAAAATTGAGCGCAATTTTCTTAGAAAGCTCCGGATTTGTTATATCTAACTGGCCGCAAGAGCCGCAGCAGAGTGTTTCTTCTCTCGAAAAATGCATTTCAACAAGATTATACCCCAACAGTTTGAGAATTTCTCTTGGCTCCTCATGAATTTTTAAATGTCTGCCCAAGTAACAAGAATCATAATAAATAACTTTTTCATTTGAAAAGAATTTTACCAGTTCATTATCCTGTTTTAATTTTTCAAGTATAATTTCGAAGATAAATTCTGATTTAATATCCCAATCTGGCAGCATTTTTTTATATTCCTGAGAGAATGTCTGAAGGCAAATGGGGCAATTTGTTATTATCCTTTTTGGTTTCTTGCCTGTAAACGATGAAAGGTTATCTCTAGCTAACTTTCTCGCTTGTTTTTCATAACCGAGTTCAATTAAACATCCGCCGCAGCATAATGAATCTTCTCTAAAAGAAAAATCGACGTTTAATGTTTTTAATATGTTTCTATAATTTTGGACTTTGTCTTTAAGAAAAGCCATGCTATAACAGCCTGGATAATATACTACTTCTTTTTCTCCGAATCCAAAAATCCCCATTTTTGATTAATCTTCATAAAGTACGCCAATTTTTGTTTTTAAGAATTTATGTGCTTAAAAGGATATTTTAGTTAGGTTAATGCTCCATCATAAAGCTTTAAAAATATGGTGGCATAACTAGGAATATGGTGAAGTTAATTTGTAAAGAAACATTAATTATGACTCTTATTATTTTATTTATCGTACTTACAATTTCTATGATATTTATCATGAAGAATAATAATAGTGAAGATGAAGAAATAATGAGATGTATAGCAGAAAACTCTGAGGTTTATACGTCCAGAACATGCAGTCATTGTGCAGAGCAAGAAAAAATTTTGGGGGAGTATCTAGAGATCTTTAACATAACAGAATGTCTTGCAAACCAAGAAAAATGCGCGGAAAATGGGATTACCAGTGTTCCTACATGGATTATAAACGGACAATTCTACCCCGGAGTTAAAAGTATTGAAGAATTAAAACAATTAACTGGGTGTTAAGATGGATTGGGGGATAATTTATAGTTTGATAAGTCTTGCACTAGTTGATGCTATAAATCCATGCGAGTTTGCAGTAATGGCAATGCTTCTTGCTTCTATTCTTCTTAAAAATCCTGAAAGAAAGAGTATTGTTCTAAAAGCAGGACTTGCTTTTACTTCGGCGATATTTATTGGATATTTTATATACGGGCTCGTTATAGTTCAATTGTTCAGCGAAGTTCTTCCTTCATCCGGCGTTATTTCTAATTATATCTTCAAAGGATTTGGAACACTAGCAATAATTTTGGGGCTTTTTAATATAAAAGATTATATCTGGTACAGGCCTGGCGGATTAGCTAGAGAAATGCCCCTTTCATTCAGACCAAGAGTAAAATTGCTAATTAACAAGGTAACTTCCCCTGGCGGGGCTTTTTTGATTGGACTTTTTGTAACCATATTTCTTATTCCATGTACGATGGGACCATATCTAATTTTCTCCGGCAATCTTTCACAATCTTTTGAAATAGGAACTTTCGGAAAAATTTTATTGCTGCTCCTTTATAATTTTATATTTATAATCCCCATGTTATTATTAACTTTTATTATATACCTGGGAATACAAAGCGTTGAACAGGCAAACCAATGGAAAGAAAAAAATATCAAAAAGCTTCATCTTATTGAGGGAATATTACTCATAATTCTTGGAATAGCCATGGTAACCGGGCTTATTTAACTATTTTATAATTTTAATATTTTTTCCAGAAAAATCCCATGCAGAATGGCCGAACTGAACAATTAAATCAACACCAATCTTTTCAACTTCAAGCGGGACATCGCAGGCGCCAAAACAGCTATCTAACCAAATAAAAATTTTTACCGGATTTTTGTATTTCTGTTTCTTTAATTCCTCGATAATCCTGTCATGAACTAGTGTTGAATATGGCTTCAACCCATCTGGAAACTGAAGAAGAATTTTTTTTGCATTTTCTTTTTTGATAGTTTCTGCTATCGTTTCTATTTCGATCTCGTATTCTTGTTCTAGTTCGTTTATTGTTTTTTGTGTTTTCATGTTTAGTTTTTATTTTTTTCTTAATCCTGTCGAGCCAAATCCTCCTTCTGCCCTCCTCGTGGGTGTAAGCGCGGTTGTCTCTTCTATTTCTGCTTCTTCATATCTGGCTAAAATTATTTGGGCTATTTTTTCTGATTTTTTTACATTGTAAATGTTTTTAGAGGTATTAAAAAGGATAACTTTAAGTTCTCCCCTGTAACCTGAATCAAGTGTTCCCGGCGTGTTAAGTATGGTTATTCCATTATTTAAAGCTAAACCAGATTTTGGCCTAATCTGGATTTCAAAACCTCTTGGAATTTCAAATGTAAGCCCTGTAGAGATTAACTTCCTTTCATCAGGGTTTATTAGAACATCCTCGCAAGAATAAACATCCATGCCTGCGTCCCCATCATGCGCATAATGCGGAATTATTGCTTCAGGATTAATCTTTTTTATCTTGATCTTTATCTTTGTATTTTCCATAAATTATCCTAGAGATGAAGATTTTTAAAGATGTTGTATTTAAGTTTTACATGACAACCAAAACCCAAATCCGTCAACCAATAGTTACAGTTGCAGGCCATGTTGACCACGGAAAAACAAGCATACTTGATATGATTAGAGGCAGCTGTGTCGCACAGGGCGAAGCGGGCGGAATAACACAAAAAATATCATTCACTCTTTTTCCAAGAGAAGATATCCTTGAAAGATGCCCGATAATAAAACAAAAAAAGCTTAATCTTGAAATTCCGGGTTTTCTTTTTATTGACACGCCCGGACATGCTGCTTTCTCTAACCTTAGAAAAAGAGGCGGAAGTCTTGCAGATTTAGCAATACTTGTCATAGATATAAACGAAGGGATAAAGCCGCAAACAGCAGAAGTAATACAGATATTAAAGATAAATAAGACTCCCTTTATTATTGCGCTTAACAAAATAGATCATATTTCTGGATGGAGAAAACAAGATGAAAGTTTAATTAAGAGCATAGGCATGCAAGCAATAAATGTAAAACAACAATTTGATGAAAAATTAATGACTCTTATGGGTTCTCTTCATAGTCATGGTTTTGAAACATCTCCGTTTTATGAAATAGATGATTTTACAAAAAAAGTAGCCCTTGTCCCATGCTCTGCAAGAACAGGAGAAGGAATTCCAGAATTAGTTATGACTTTATGCGGTTTATCCCAGAAATTCTTAAGAGGGAAGTTAGAACTGAAGGAAGAGGCAAAAGGAGTAATACTCGAAGTAAAAAAAGAGAAAACAGTGAATTATCTTGAAGCAATACTCTATGACGGAAAATTAACAAACAAAGATGAAATCGCAGTAGGAAGTTTTGGGGAGCCTATAATCGGAAAAATAAGATTCTTAGAGGAAATTCAGCCGCTTTCAAACAAATTTAAAGCAGTAGACGAAGTTAGCGCAGCAACAGGGATAAAAATACAGCTTTCTGAAAGTATTGATATTCTTCCAGGAATGCCATTCCAGGTTTTCAAGAACAATAAAGATGAAATAATAAAAGAATTCAAAAAACAGATTAGAGATAATATACAAACCGATGATGAGGGGATTATTGCGAAAGCAGACTCTCTTGGAAGTTTGGAAGCGCTTCTTGTCCTTCTAAAGCAGGAGAATATTTCTGTTTGCCGTGCAGGAATTGGAAGAATAGACAAAAAAGATGTTATATGCGCAAAGACAAATCTTGAAAAAGATGCTACAAAAGCCGTCGTTATAGGATTTAATGTAACTCACGATGATGAAATAAAAGAAATGGGTATTGAGAATATAAAAATAATTGAGGAAGAGGTGGTTTACAAGCTTATTGAAAAATTAAAAGAATATATTGAAAACAAAAGAAAGGAAGTAGAAAAAGAAAAACTGATGAAACTTGCAACAATATGCAAACTAAAAATACTTGGGGAGCATGTTTTTCACAATTCAAATCCTGCAATTTTTGGAGTGAGGGTGGAAGCAGGAAAATTAAGGGAGAGATGCACGCTTATCAATGAAAATGGCGAGGAAGTTTCTGATGTAAAAAGAATGCAGTCAGACAAGAAAGGCATTGATGAGGCAACAGCAGGAATGGAGATTGCAATAAGTTTGCCTGGAACAAATTTTGAAAGACAATTAACAGGAAAAGATTTTTTGTATTCAGATATAAGCCCAGCGCAATTTAGAGAATTCAAAAAAAATAAAGAACTTCTCTCCCGTGAAGAAATAGAAGTTCTGCAGAAAATTTCCCAGATAAAACGGGCGAAAGAGCCTACCTGGGGCGTTTAATGTTCGATTATTATTTCTGATTTTGGAAGCGCGTAAATTAAAATATGATTTGTTGATTTGCGAAGCCTAAATTTACAGCTGTTATGCTCGTTACAATTATGGTCTAATCTGCAAAAAGCAGAGTGGTCAGAATCTAAAACAAGCAATTTATCACAATCCTTGCATATAACCACAAGCTTTTCTAAATCTTTTTTTGGGCAAGAGCCTTCACATGCAAAAAAAGGCTCGTACCAGAATAATCCGCATTTTTTATCCGGACATAAAATATAGGTCGTATCCTCTGTCATTTCAGATTTTTTAATCTGTTTATAATTAAAATTCTTCGGGGGTTTTGGTATTTCCAAGTCGGGGATATGGCTGTAATCTTTTTCAAATTCATAACCTTGAAAACGCATAATTTTAATTTTTTCCGGAGTCAAAAGACTCTCAGATATGCTGCAGTTCCAGCTTTCATTACCTTTTTCTTTATATCTTACCTCGCCTTTTTTTCTTTCCATAATAATAACATAATCTAAAAGTTTATAAATCCATTTTACACCCTAAATTCAAGCTTAATGGCACACGCCATTCTAACATCGTAAGATGTGGCTTAATAAACAAACAAGTTAAAAAACTTAACGAGCCCTTCGGGTTCAACATTGAAAGTTTTTTAAATTCAGAAAATTAGAAATTTTCTGACCATTTGTTTTTCATTAAGAAAGTGCAAAACAAACAAAATGTCAAGTATATATGAAATACCTGCTCAGGAATATAATTCAAAACTAGCTGCAAAGCTAAAAGAAATGCCTGAATTCCCTGTTCCAGAATGGTCTCTTTATGTAAAATCTGGAGTTTCTAAATCAAGACCACCTTTTGAAGCTGACTTCTGGCATAAAAGAGCTGCTTCAATATTAAGACAGATATATATCCATAATGTTGTGGGAGTTGGAAGATTAAGAGGGAGATATGGCGGAAGAAAAATAAGAGGAAGCAAACCAGAAATATTCAAAAAAGCATCAGGAAAAATGATAAGAGTAATGCTTCAACAGGCAGAAAAAGCAGGATTTTTAGAAAAAGTTAAAGAAGGAAAAAGATTTGGAAGAAGATTGACAAAATCAGGAAAAGACTTTTTGGAGGCGATTAAGTAATACTATGGCAAAGAGAAGAGACAATCGGAGAAAAATCAAGTTCAGCAAACAAGCAAGAAGAACAAAGTGGGCTCCTTTTTGGACTGTAATAAAAAAATATGGGAAGGGAAAAAGAGTCCATCCAAGTAATATGACTAGAGTAAAAAGACACTGGACAAGAACTAAACTAAGAATAAAGCCATTCCGACAAAGAAGGCAGCATCTGGGATAAACAAAAACAACATGGTAGAAGAAAAACCTAAAAAAATAATTATTGAAAGAGAATATATTGTCCCTCTCAGAAGAGAATGGCTGAAAGTTGCAGAGTTTAAAAGAGCAAACAAGGCAGTGAAAGCATTGAAGCAGTTTTTAGCAAGGCATATGAAAGTTTATGACAGAGATTTGAGAAAAATAAGGGTAGATATTCTTCTTAACAATGAAATAAGATTCAGGGGAATGAGAAAGCCTCCTGCAAGCATAAAAGTAAAAGCAATAAAATATGAAGATGGTTTTGTCGATGCAAAACTTGTTAATATTCCAAAACATATTGAATTTCAACTTGCAAGAGAAGCCAAAAGAAGACTTGAATCTCTTAAAGCTGGAAAAGCAGAAGAGAAAAAAGAATCTGCCGGGGAAGATATAAAAAAGGAGCAAGAAGCTGAAAAGAAAGAAGGGAAAACAGATGAAAAAGCAAAAGAAATAAAAGAAAAAGAAGCATCCAGCAGAGATGCGGAATTGAAATTAGAAAAAGAAAGTGCAAAACAGGCAAAACATACTACTGAATCTCATCAGAAAGCGCCAATAATACAAAGAAAGGCGCTCAAAAGATAATTCTTTTGAAATGTTTAAACCCCGGAGTAGTCGCATAGGTATTTATAGAATAAAAACATATTTTTTATGTCGGTTGTCCTGGAAAGGATGCTACTACAGCAGCCTCTGTCGGGCGCTCAGCTATTAATACAGTGAACGGACTATAACTCACTGTACGAAATCTGTGCCCGTTAAGCTTGATTGTGGGGCGAAGAAGATAACCTTTAAAGCATTCGGTAGGTTAAGATTGACTCCGAGACTAAAGCTTGAGGCACTTCTTCACCGAGTCCGTTTTTATTAAAACAACATGGCAAAGAAAAAAGAAAAAAAACATAGCAGAAAGCCGAGCAACAAAAGCAAGGCTTCTAAAGTAAAGAAGATGATAAAGTTTTTTTCCACTTTTAAAAAGAAATCCAAGAAGAAAAAATATTATTCAAAGAAAAAGAAAAGAGCTTAACAATTCTTAAGTAATTATTCTATGTGTATGCATGGAAATTATTTTGGTCCAGCTTTGGCATATTCAATTACGCTTGAGCCGTAAACATTTCCGAATATTCCATCAAACATCTTATAATTGTCGCCTTCATGGGGGCAATGATACCAGTAAAATCTTTCTGTATCCTCTTTTCTCTTCTGTATCATGTATTTGATTTCTATGGGAAGCTGTTTCAGCAATGCTTTTGGGGAGTCAGGCTCAAGCTCTGCAGGAAGAAAGTCTGCCAGTTTTCTTTCAAGCAGGCCTATTTTTTTCCAATTCCGAAGGTTTTTTTGGATTTCCATGTCAAGTTTTATTCTTGGAAGGCTTTTGTCTTCAGGATATTCACCGGAATAGAACATCCACCTGAAACTGCCGATATCTCCTTTTTTTTCCAGCATGCCCTTCAAATTAGCAGGAATAAGCCAGCAATCCCTGCAAACACTCCGGGTTGCGAACATCATCACCCTTGTTTCTTCGCCAGTAGATGGAAGCCACTCTTTCCGATATATGCTGGACACTATTATTGCATCATTGTCTATCAGGGAATAAAACTCGTCAAAAGACATGCTCTCATCGTTCTGTCTTGAGAAAGAAACTGCGCAATCGAGCTTGTCAAATTTTTCCCATGAGCCGGGAAGATTCGCATTATGGAGCAGATTCATGAGTCTCTTCTTTTTTTCCAATGGCTCCTTTCCAATCGGCAGAAATATCTCTTCCATGTTCATTCAACCCAATACATCAACTCTTAAAATATTTTTCTATTTTTTTCTTAAACAAGAATACTATTCCCAGCAGGATTATGCAAATTATCGAGGATATAACAAAAAAATCCAATTGCGATGCTGCAAGTCCTCCGCCCAATATGCCCAGCATAAGATAACCTGGGAACCTTCCTATTGAAACTATTATTAAAAATGTTTTTGTCTTCATCTTTGTTAATCCTGCAAGAAAGCAGAATATATCATCGGGAAAAAGCGGGAGCAAGAAAATCATAAAAAATATTAAAGTTATCTTTGTCTCAGAAAAGTTATCCATCTTCCTAAGATATTTTTGACCTATCATCTTCTCAACAAAAGGTCTTCCAAACTTCCTCGCGAGAAAGAAAGCAAAATAAGAACCCAACACTACGCCCATTGTGGTATAAACTGTTCCCCAAAAAGCACCAAATAATATTCCTCCGATAAATCCTGTTACCTCGCCAGGAATTATAAAAAGAACAACCTGAAGAATCTGCAGAAGTATAAACACTACTGGCGCTATAATCCCAAATTGTTCTATAAAACTGCTTATCTTATGAATATCCTTCAGAAAATATAGAAGATTATAATGCACAATTATGTTTATCAACAAAGCGAGGATTATAATTTCCAAAAGAATGATTATTAATTTCAAAAGATTTTTTCTTTGATCTGCCATATTATTTCTATTAAAAGACAGATTAAAAATTTATATATTATCATTTACTAAGATATTCATGATAAATCTTGAAAAGTTAAAAAACGAAAAACCAATCCTAGAACTCTTAAACTTCGGCATCCTCAACATTGACAAACCTGCCGGCATGACAAGTTTTGATGTTGTTAACGCTGTCAGGAAAAGTCTTGGATTGAAAAAATGCGGGCATTTTGGCACTCTTGACCCAAATGTAACAGGAGTCTTGCCTATTGCTCTTGGAAATGCATGCAAAGTTCAAGAATATTTTATGCATCATGAAAAAACCTACATTGGAACAATGCAGCTTCACAAACCCACAACTCTGGAAAAGCTTGAAAGTGAGATGAAAAAGTTTATAGGAAAGATAAATCAGCTTCCACCAAGAATATCCAGAGTGAAAAGGCAAATAAGACAGAGGGAGGTCATTGAATTTAAAATTCTAAAGTTTGATGAAAAGAAAAAAACAGCAGATTTTATAGCAGAAGTTGAAGCAGGCACATATATAAGAAAACTTATTGATGATTTGGGAAAAGGCATAAGCGGAGCTCAGATGATTTCGCTTAGAAGAATTAAAGCAGGAATTTTTTCTGATAAAGACAACGAGTTTGTTAGTTTAGCTGATTTTGAAAAGGCAGCAGATGAATATAAAAGAGGAAAGGCAAATATATTAAGAAGGTTGATAACACCTGCAGAGATAATAACAAAAATATTGCCTATCGTAGAAGTTAATGAAGAAGCTCTAAAGAAACTGAAAAATGGTTCTCCTATTTTTTCAGAGATGCTGGAAGATGAAAAAAAGGCAATTCCTGAAAACAGCTTTGCTGTTTTCTTTAAAGATATAATTGTGGAAATAGCAAAAAAGGTTGAGGAACCTATCTCGCGCCAGCATTTCCAGAATATTCAAGAAAGAGACTTAAATGCAAACGCTCGAGAAAACCCCAATATTCTCGCAAGGCCGGAAGTGGTGATATATACATAATATGTGACAAAAATGTTTATTAACCTTATTTTACTCTAAAAAAGTATGAAAAAGGGTGGATTTGATAGTACTAAATCACAAGTTACAATCTTTATAATAATAGGTATACTTCTTGTTGCTTCAATAGGCGCAGTTTTTTATTTTTCTTCAATCTCAAAAAAAGGCGCAACTGAAAACCTCAAAACACTTTCTGCTTCAGAAATAACAATCCAGATAAAAGAACAAAGAGACAACTGCCTTAATGAGAAGACAATATTCGCGATTGATGCTTATGGGCTTGATGATGTTCAGATTCAAAGTTTTCTTTTTCAAAACCTTGCTGCCTGCATTCAGCCAGTAATAAATAAATACAAAAACGTTGCTGAAATAACGCCTTCTTCCTTAAGTGCTACTGTTAAAATTGATGATGAAAAAATTGAGATAACCGGAAATTATCCTATTACTATTAAAAAAATAGATACACAAACATTGAATGATTTTTCTTTAACACTTCCAAGAACAATATCCACAAATGTTGCTACAGATGTTTTTTGCTCTGCCAGTTCAAATATTTATCTCAAATCATGGGATGACAAATTTGAGATTTTTGTTCCTTATGGGACAACAATGAAAAATCGCGATGGAAGCTGTATTAACAATATCAGCATAAGAATAGAAGACCCCGTAAAAACATATAGCAACAGAGCAACAAGCTTGACTTCGCTTGTTTACATTCCTATGCCTCTTGGCGCAGAGTTTGAAAAAAATAATGTTCAGATTAAACAAAAATACACTTCAAAGGATTATGCTGATTATTATTACTCACTCAGCGATATAACAAAGCCTGTAATGGGTGAAGATAAACTAAAAATTTGGTATTATGACAAACCAAGCAATAATTTCTATGTATATCCTTCTCCAAACTCTGTTAATATAACTGGCAAAGAAATAAATGCCTATGTGAACATCTTCTATGATGGATTTCTTCATCATCACAGCCCAGAAGTAAGCAAAAGAACGATTATTGAGTCATTTGACAGGAGAATGAGTATACTTATTCCTGAAAATACAGTTATAACTGAAGGTGGAAATAATGTTGATAAAGTCAGCATAGAAATCAAACCAAAGAAAAGCAATGTTGTAAATTTTGGATTTAGTGATTATGATTTTTCTCCTAGTGGAGCAGTAATGGAACCTGCAATATCTGTTTCTTATAAATACACTCAGGAAGAAGCAGACAAACCAGAATATAAATATGGGGGATATAACTGGCAGAATTTAATTAATAACACCTGGCAAGATCCGAGAACATATAAGTTAGATATAACTTCATTAAAGGCAGAAATAAACGGAAATGATGTTACATTTTCATTTAAAGTTACTAATGATTTATCTCCTATTTTAAATTGCAATCTTTATATTAATAATACTCTCATTGAATCAGAAAATGTCCAGAATGGAACAACAGGAACATTTACCGAAATACTTGAAAACGGAGAACATTCATGGCAGATTGGATGTTCAGACAGCGTTGGTGAAGTAAAATCTGCATCTCAAGAAGTTAATGTTGGAAATTTAGGACCTTTAAGTGCTTTTTTTCTTCCGTTGAGTAATATTGCAAGCCAGACAGGACATGCTATAACTGGATTTATAGCAAACGATCCTTCAAGAAG
>Ga0247842_10003597_pt1 | contig 20545 bp, 14 predicted proteins | sample LaCruzMarch2015__3_FD_192411 | JGI IMG/M metagenome (GOLD analysis project Ga0247842, IMG submission 192411) | Freshwater microbial communities from meromictic Lake La Cruz, Castile-La Mancha, Spain - LaCruzMarch2015_19m | ecosystem: Environmental > Aquatic > Freshwater > Lake | place: Spain...
GCACGATGTACCGCAGGGAATCAAATCCCACCCTCAGGACGATCTTCGATTTCCACTGCTGGGCCAGTTTCACGATCTCATCATGGGCTTTCCCCTCCTCAATCGCTTGTGCCACGCGTAGTACCAACAATCCCTCCCCGCCGGTCAGCGAAGCCGAATTCACCACGTCGATCCGTTTTCCGGTGCGCCGCGAAACCTCCTGTGCCGCCTTCTGACTCGTTGCAAAGGTTCCGGTGAGGTTTTCACTGAAATGGATGGCGATCACCGACTGGTATTGATCCAGCAGATACTCGTAGCGGTTGACAAACTCCCTGACAGAGGGCTGCGAGGTGGTTGGGCGGATGGGAGAAGACTTCAGCCGGGCGTAGAATTCCAATGGCATCAGGGTGATCCGGTCGAGAAAAAAAGTCTCCCCGAAATGGAGGGTGAAGGGAATCACGTGGATCTGATAACGTTCCAGCATCTCCTGCGGCAGGTCGCACCCCGAATCGGTCAGCAGGGCAATATCCGCTTTCCGGTGTTCCCGCACCTCCCGCTGAAACACCATGTCGTCCACCTTCTGATAGGTGACCATGCCGATCTGCTGTAACCGGGAAATCATCTCCGCCGGTTCATCGGTATGGAGATGTACATGAAGTTTCCCGGGGGTGCCGCCGATCACCAACGAATCGCCCAGGGATGCTATCCGTTCGCCAATCACGCTTTTGTCCGGCAGATCTCCGGATAGGACTGCTTCCGTGCAATAACGGCGGGTAATCTCTTCATGCGGAATAACCGGCATGATGGCAGGAGCGGTTGGTTCATCCTGTTTTACGTTGACTTCCGATTCTCCCCCGGAGGCAAAGTAGGCCAGCATCCCTTCCAGAAAAAAGACAAACCCTTTGGCGCCGGCATCCACCACATGGGCTCGGGCAAGGGGTTCCAGCTTTTCCGTAGTGGCAGCCAGGGACTCTTCCGCCCGTTGAAAGGCTTCCGACAACAAGGGGATGAAATCACCGACGGTTTCGCTCAGGGTTTGCAGAGCGGCTGCCCATTCGCTGATCACCGTCAGGATCGTCCCTTCCACCGGTGTGCTGATCGCTTCGTAAGCGTATGCAACGGCCCGTTTCATGCTTAGGGCAAAAGTGTGCGTATGGAGTGTGCCGGCCTGCGGCATTTCGTTGCCGAAACCATACAGGAACTGGGCAAAGATAAGCCCTGAGTTTCCCCTGGCCCCCGTCATGGCAGCATCGGCCAACGCCACAGCAGTAAGTCTTACATCACCGACAGGTCTGGGAACATCCTGCAGAGCACGCATGGTGGCCGAAAGGTTGGTGCCTGTATCGGCATCGGGCACCGGGAAGACATTGATGTCGTTCAGCAGCTTCTGGTGGACGATGATGCGCCGGGCCCCGGCCAGAAAAGCGCCATGGAGCTGATCGCTGCCGATTTCGTTAATGTAACTCCGCGTCATCCGTGTTCTATTCATAACCAGGACAAAAAAATGCAGTTATAACTTGCTTCTTCAAATATAATGTTTTTTTCTTGAGTTTGTAATTTATCGTAATTTCGATTCGGCTGATTCAATGCTTTGAACATTCCGTACCATGCCCTCTGAAACCCTTTTAAATCAAATTTTCACCTGCCTGGATCCATACGATGAGACCGAAATGGCCAGACGGATGGCCGGTCACTACCAGACCCTTCATTTGCTTGATTCAGGAGGCCAATGGGCCTCTCCCCTGCTGGAAAGCCGTTCGAAAGAGCTGCTGCCGGATGCCGTCACATTTTCGGAGGGTAACCGTTTTTTACAGCAGATGATGGAGCTTTCGCTCCGGAACCCGTTTTTCGCCTCGTTCCTGGATCAGGCTGTCACCATGCGGTTCCCCGTTTTAGAGGAAAAATTCCGTACCGAAGGGGCCAACGTGATCCCCGGTGCCCTGGCCTTCGCCATGGCGCTTGACCGCCTCACCCGTGTCTGTGGTGACGATTTCAGGATCCTGGAGGCATGCCACAACATCACGATGACAGCCCTGCAAAATAGAGGCGCTTTTCGCATGGCTCCATTTTTCTACCGGATAAAAATGCGCACGGTCGCTTCATCTGTTACCTTTGTAATTCAGGTACAACGGAAGCCGCTTGAAAAACTGAAGCATAACCTGGGCTCCCGATGGCTGCGGTTAAACATTCTGGAGGCAGTGTTTTCCGATCTGCTCATGGGATTCTTCAACAACGCCAAAGCCGGCTGGGTATTGGCAGCCCACAAAACCGGCCAAAAGAAACGCGATCCCTGTACCGGAGCTGCTCCCTGCTATTGGTCGTCCGACGGAAAGACCATTTGTCTGGCGCAACCCTTCGTAAAAAGCTGGGATGATCTGTACCAGATCTGGAACATGGCCTTTTTATCGAAATTGGACGACCTCCCCTTCATCATCTCCAAACTGCTGATCCCAGAAGTGAGCGGGTACGCCGATCGCCCCGGGTCTTTTATGCATAAGCGCCTCATTGCCCTCTACCTCTACATGGTCTGGCTTTTTTCCGACCGTTCCTACCGGTTGACACACCACCTTACGATGATGAACTGGTATGACCCTGCCCTCACCCGTTTCTGGGGAAGCTGTGCCAGGGAGGCGGCCAGGGAATATGCTTTGTCGGTAAAAACCGCTTTACAATAATCACACTATACTGTGATTTTAGCGACATCCATTCAGATATCGTGAACATCTCAAACAATTCCACATTATGCTGTGATTTTATTTGCAAATATGAGAAAATTCTTTACTTTTTTGAGATTAATCCAGTCATCCTTTCTTACGGATCCGGTTAAACAAGTATATGAAAACCATTATCTCGACCGGTTAAAAATGCTGAATACATCCATTACCATATTACGGGACATATCCGGGTCTTAGATTTACCAAAGCTTAGCTTTCATTGTCATCTTTTCCTGCCAAGAAAGAGCAGGTACCGCCACATCCCGCCAAAAGCCGGTTTTATCTCTTCTGTCAGCGGCTGAAACCGTTCCCGGAGCGCGGGCAACAGATGTCCATCCATGGTTGCATGGTTGAACTTCATCCAGTTGCGGAACCAGCCAACCGAAGAATCATGAAAATCCACCACCGCGATCACTCCACCGGTAGGCAGATCGCGGAATGCCTGATCGAGCGCCTGTTTCCATCCCGGATTGATCATGGAGAGGGAATAGGAAAAGAGGATCAGATCGGGTTTCGGATCAGGCAAATGGGTCTCATCGTATAGCCGGTGCAGCAGGGTTGCCCTGATCCCGGCCCTGTCAAGTTTTCGCCGGCATTGATGGAGCATGGCAACGGAAGCGTCCATTCCGGTAAGGTTGGTTCCCGGACAAGAACTTCCAATATTCAGGAGATTGAACCCTGTTCCACACCCGATTTCCAGGATGGCCGAAGGGCGGTAATCCCTCATAACCTGACGGATCAACCGTTTGCGGCCAAATAAAAAGAACCACCGCGTAAAGTCATACACCGGGGCATGCCACCGGTAATACCGATCCATGTTGCTGAGCGGGGTTGTCATCCGTTTACGATTCCGAGGTGAACACTGCCATACATGCAAACGCGATCGGTTTGGTGGAGCGGAACGGTTATCTCAGGGAAAAAGGTGACCTGACGGGTAACAAATTCCGGAAGGAAAGCGGTCGTGAATCCGGCCGAGCGGAAAAGGATCCGGGTGCCCGGACGGCTGTGCTGCAGGATCTGGCGCCACTCCTCTTCCAACGCTTTCCGGTCGTGACCGGCCAACCAATCCAAATGATCCAGCAGCACAAAATGGGTGAATACACCGGAAGCCTGCTCAAGCAAACGGTTTACCGGCAGATCATAGATTTTGATCGCAGTTAATCCGGCACGAACCGGTTCAAAATTTTCAGGATCAAGATAACCGGGAACGCAGGGAAGGGTGAAGGTTCCTTTCAGGTATGCCTGCCAGAAATAGTTATCGGCCATGGGAATCTTTCTCCCTCCTTTTCGGAATATCTCCAGGTTGTATGCATGAAGGCCGCCCGGCAACTCCCGTTTGATCATCCGGATTTGTTGCTTCGAGATCCCCACGGAGGTCATGAAAAATGGGGTTTCCAACATCCTGCAGATGATCCGGAATATACGCCTGGATTCCATTCTGGTGTACCACTCGTTTTGCTGTTCCAGCGACGGTGCATCGGCAAACCGGATAACGTCCCGGTGAAAGTTCGGGAAGAGCGGGAAAAAGAGCTTGTGGGCGATCCAGGCTATCGTTCCCGTGGTCCCGTGGAAGAAAAAGGAGCCCCGCAGGCTTTCCGGGTCAAACCAACGGACCCGTTTGGACCAATATTTCCGGGCCTGATCCGACATCAACGGAAGAACTTTTTCGAAGTGTTCCCGGTATTGCGGATGGGCGCCTTCACCAAAAAACCGGAAGAAATCGCCCCATTCCAATTGCTCCGCCATCCTGATCTTCAGTTCCAGCAAAGCATTCTGACGGGGATTGATGTCGGTACAATGGATCTCCGCCGGTTTATCCAGAAGGTATTCCAGTGCATTGCATCCGGCACTGGTGATCATCAAAACACGGCTTCCGGGCCTAATCTCCAGCAACTTCCTGTCAATCCTTGGGTCTTCCCAACAGATATTATATACCAGGTTCCTTTGAAGGAGCTGATGCAGAAGCTTATCACTGGCTCGGGACATGGTGGAATGAATTACCGTTTCCTGAAAAACTTTCAAATATAGGAAGAAATAATTTTCATACTTTTGATCTTTCGCCATGAAGGAGATCGATCCCACCGTAATCCGTACCCTGACCGAACACGCCAATGAGATCGTGGCCGGTTCGTATAAAAATGTTGACAAGGTTTTTGCCCTGACCGACAAAACGAAGCACGCGCCCGATTTGGCGGAGCTGGCCGAATCGTTCGGGATGATGTCGGTCAAGATCGAGGCCAGGGAGTATGCCCTGGAGCAGAAGATCGAAGAGCTCCGGCAGAAGAATGAACAGATTGCCGCCCTGAGCTCGGTGCGTTCGATCCTCAGTAAGACGTTCGTCGGCATCGTCCTGGTAATAGCCTTGTACATTTTTCTTTTAGGATTCCTATACAGCAGCGACCTCCCGGATGCCCGTTCCATCCGGTTCTTTCAATCCTATCCGGTCATTGAGCTTATCTCCCTGCTGATCATCGTCCAGGTGGTCTGGACCAGCAAATTGCGACTACAGGATTTCGGGATAACCCTAAAGGGATGGAGACATGTTGTGACTATATCACTGCTCGTTTCTGCCGGAATAATTGCCCTGATGGCCATGGTCAAATTCCTGTTCAACAGATATTATCCGGGGGTTTTTCAGGAAAAACCGATCATCGACCTCTCCTATTTCGGCATCTCTTACATTACCTATATCGTGGTAGCGCCGCTCCAGGAGTTTGTCTCCCGGGGAGCCATCCAGGGCAGCCTTGAAAAGTTGCTGGATGTGCGCTCCAAAGGATTTGTATCCATTCTGGTAACCACCATGTTGTTTGGCGCAATTCATGTGATGATCTCGTTCAACCTGGCCATCGCTTCCATTGTAATGGGCTGGATCTGGGGCTGGATGTATCACAAACAACAGAGCTTAGTCGGGGTCAGCCTGTCGCATTTTCTGGTCGGCAACATGGCCGGGCTCATGGGATATTGGAATTTTTTCTAAGCACTGGCAATGGCGATGAATTTCCAACCCGTTCAACGGATCCTCTGGGGCATGAACCGCTTCTTGTTTTTCTTTTTCGCCCTGATGGGAATCCTTACGGCAGGGGTCTTTTGCCAGTTACTGGCTCCTCTCTACTCCTGGTATTTCTTCAAAGACCTGAATTTCACCCGCTACTACCGGTACCTCTTCCCGATCATTTCTGTTTTTTTCCGGTACCATCGCGATGGAAGTCCATTGCGCGGTATGCCCGGCTTTTTAAAGATGTTTGCCGTTCCGCTTTGTGCCCCTCCACGGTTGCAACCCGAATCGCCCGGACTTCGACTGAACCCTTCCTGGGGCGCTGACACCGGCGATTGCCGGGGGTGTGTTCAGTGCTGTATCCGGGTCAGGTGCCCGATGCTCGACCAGAAAGCCGGGAAATGTTTGAGTTATGGTTCATTTTTCTACCGTTATTTCCGTTGTGGCCGTTATCCGGTAAACCAGTTTCAGGTCGATTATTTCCAGTGTCCGAAATGGATATTTGCCGATTCGGCGTGTCAGGACAATCCGCAGGACTGAAAAAAATCGACTGGGGTCAGTTTACCGACACGAAGGTACGCCGGATGCCTTTCAGAAATTCAGCTTTCGGATATCCCATGATAAGAAAAATTCCCTCGCGGCTTTTACAACGGATGCCGTGCTTTTTTCTGAATTTCGCGGCTGTTTTTCCGTTTTGTATAAAAGGGTGGACAGCGCCCAGCATACAGGTGCCCAATCCAAGCGATTCGGCCGCAATCATGGCATAGGTGGCTGCAATGATCGGATCGGCAGGATCGGAGTATGGAGATCCATAGAAATAAAGGGCCACCGGGGCATCGTAGTTCACAACGTTTTCCCCGTTCTTCATGGCAGTGAGGTACTTATCGATGAGCGGCCGCATAAAATTCCGGAACAGGTCGTCGGTCTCTTTTCCCCAGAATGGTTTCATCAACGCAAGGAACCAGGGGGAGGACAACCATTTCATTTTTTCAAGATAGCGGCAAAAATCTTCGGCAAAAGCGCGTACTTTTTCTTTCGAATCGAATACTTTAACGCTGACATCGGAAGGGGGCAACCCCATGGGCGCGGTCCGGGCCGCTTCCAATACCCGATCGACCAAAGCGCGTTCCACCGGCAGGTTTTTGTATTTCCGGATGCTCCTGCGACGCTGGAACAAACCCATCAATGCATCATAGGAAGCGCTGAACGCTTTTTCCGGTAAGGGGAAAAGGTCGCCGGGCGATATAAAACGCCCATGGACTTCGATGGCGCCTTCGGGACAAACCGCCATGCACTGGCCACAACCAAGGCATTCAAAAATGCCGTGACCGGAAGGCCGGCACCGGCCATCGGCCAGTTCAAGGCTTAAATCGCTGCATACGGAAACGCATTTTCCGCAGCCGGTACACGTTGCAGGATCAACGGTTATGATGCCTGGTTCTTTTGTCCGGGAGGTAGGGATGGCCATGGTTATGATATTTACGGATGTTGTTAAACGAAATTTTTATCCCGATCGAAATCAGGTTTTCAAAAACAGCTACTTCAAAACCTTCGGTTTACCACAAAGATTTCGTTCCGGAAACCTTATATTTTAAACCGGATGGATCATTTTCAGGACCTTTTCCACTTTCTCCAACATGGCATCGGTAAAATCGAGATGTGTCACAAACCTAATCTGTTGCGGGCCCATCATCAGGGCATGGACATCATGGTCTTTGAGTTTCCTCAGAAAATCGATCCCGGTAAGCGGGTTTGCAAGCGTAAAAATAACGATGTTTGTCTGAACAGGGAGCAAGGCATCGACATAAGGCAGGGAGGCCAACAAATCGCCGAGAAAACGGGCGCGGTCATGGTCCTCTTTCAGCCGTTGAATGTTATGGTCAAGAGCGTAAATACCGGCTGCTGCCAGATATCCAGCCTGTCGCATGGCGCCGCCAAACGTTTTTCTTACCCTTCGGGCGCGTTTGATGAAACGGGCACCGCCCAAAAGCAGGGAACCGATGGGGGCGCCCAGCCCTTTGGAAAGACAGATGGATACCGAATCGAACAACGCTGCACAAACCTGCGGGTCGTCGCCGGTTTCAGTGACCGCGTTGAAGAGCCTCGCCCCATCGAGATGGTATTTCAGGTTGTGGTTTTTACAAACCGTAGCGATATCCTTCATTACCTCATACGAATAGCAGGCTCCGCCCCCTTTGTTCATGGAATTTTCAACCTCTACCAGGGTTGTCACCGGCCGGTGGATGTTCTCTTCCGGGTTGATGTGCATTTCCACATCGGCTGCAGAAATCAGCCCGCGTTCCCCCTCAAGCAGACAAACCGATGCCCCCGAATTTTTCATGACAGCCCCCCCCTCGTAATAATAGATATGGGCATGTTTATGACAGATTACCTCATCGCCCGGGCGCGTATGGATATTGATGGCTATTTGGTTGGCCATGGTCCCCGAGGGGCAAAAAATGGCAGATTCTTTCCCCAACAAAATGGCGGCTTTTTCTTCCAATTCATTCACCGTGGGGTCATCACCGAAAACATCATCGCCGACCCGGGCCGAAAACATAGCATCGAGCATTTCTTTCGATGGACGGGTGACCGTATCGCTTCTTAAATCAATCATAAAAAACTTTTTAAAAAATCCATTGGCACCAAGCTTTTTCTTTAAATCAAGATTCTCTGACTTTTTGGTATCATCCCTCCGCGAACCCCCGATCCCGGTCTTCACGGCTGAGACCATGAAAATCAGGGGTAAAAATACACATTTCTGTTTTATCCCGGAAATGCCGATCGGATGATCTTGAGCAGGTTTTCTTTTGCCACCGGTTTGGCAATATAGTCGTTGCACCCGGCAGCGAGGGCCTTTTCCCGGTCGCCGGCCAGCGCATAGGCGGTTTGGGCGATGATTACGACCGAAGGATTGAAGCGGCGAATCTCCATAGTTGCTTCTATCCCGCTCATCTTCCCCATACGGATATCCATCAACATAAGCGGGATATCGGGTCGGGCTTTTATGGTCTCAACGGTTCCCCTCCCGTCCGTTGTCCGGACAACCTCCAGCCCCTCTTTTTTCAGGATGGTTTCCAGGTATTCGTAGGAAGTATCATCATCCTCTGCGATCAGAACCGTCAATCCCTTGCGAATCAATGCCTTTTCAGAGTCCTCCGACGCGATTCCGGATAAACGACCGGTTACCGGTTCGTATGGAATGGTAAAGAAAAACAGACTTCCCTTCCCCACTGCCGAATCCACGCCGATGGTTCCGCCAAGCTTCTCACAATAGGCCTTCGCTATGGATAACCCCAGCCCGGAGCCCTCATGCGGACTTGACAATCGCAGGTCTCCCTGGGTAAACCGGTCAAAAATAGCTTCGATTCTATCGGAAGGTATTCCCGAACCGGTATCCTGAACGAAAAACCGAAGTTGGTCCCCCTCAATCCTCCAGCCAAACCGGACATCTCCATGCTCGGTGAATTTAATGGCATTGTTCAACAAATTGGTAAGGATGCTGTTGAGTTTCTCATGGTCGGAGAAAATCCGGAGATGCTGCCCCGGAACCTTCTGTTCCCATTCCAGGGCCAGTCCTTTTTCACGGGCCGGGCGGCCGAAAAATTCCAACAGAAACTGCATCATCACATCCAGATCAATCTCTTCCCGGAGGAGCTGAACCTGACCCGCCTCGATTTTCGACATCTCAATGATATCGTTGATGGTTCGCAGCAACCGTTGCCCGCTTTTGTTCACTATTTCAATGAACCTGTCGCGCTCTTCACTGGTCAGGTCCATCTCCTTCAGCAGTTGAAGAAACCCAAGTATCCCGTTCATCGGCGTCCGGATCTCATGGCTCATGCTGGCCAGGAAGGCCGATTTGAGACGGTTGCTCTCTTCGGCCCTCTCTTTGGCTTCAACCAACTCCCGCATGATCTGCTGCCGTTCTGTGATGTCGATGATGTTTCCGATCACTTTGACAATTCTGCCTTCTTCATAGACTGCATTCGCCATGGTTTGAACCCAGATGACCCTTCCGTCTGCCCGTCTGAACGGCAACTCCATATTATAGGATTTCCCCTCTTCCACACAGCGGTTGAACGCTTCCAGGGCTGCCTGGCGATCGGCGGGGAAGTAACAGTCCAGGCTCCGTTGAATGTGTTCTTCCGATCCCACAGGGACCTCACCTGGTTTAAAACCATGAATCAGGTATGTTTCGTCGGCCCACGACATGGTGTTTTTCTGCAGATTCCATTCCCACCCTCCGATACGTGCCAGCCGCTGGGTGGCGTTCAAGATATCCATGCTTTCCCGGAGCGCCACCTCTGCCTCTTTCTGCGGGGTGATGTCGAAAGCCATCTCATATCGGACGATCCGGCCATCGGGCCATTGCAGCGCTTTATCGAGGCATTTGTACCAACGTCCCGTTACCCTGTTCTGAAACTCCCAGGAATAGGTTTTTCCGAACTGGTCTCCGAGGATCAATGGATTGGTGCAGAAGCTACAGGGCTCATCCAGGTTTTGCAGGTATTGAAAGCATTTCTTTCCGTCAGGTTCTCCAAAATGCTTTTTCAGGGCCTGGTTGACGTAGATGAGATCATAGGTGGCAGGATCGGCTATGTACACCGGAACATCCATGGTATCAAATAATTCGAGTAACCCAAGATGACTCTCTTTCATCTGGTTTTCGGCCATCTTCCGGTAGGTGATGTCGACTGCGATCGTCAGATTATAGATTTTCCCGGCGATATGAATCACCGAAGCCGAGAGCAAAACAGGGACAGCACGGCCCTCTTTGGAATAGATAACTGCCTCCTCCTCCTTGACAAACCCGTCTCGGTTGAGTTTCTCAGCAATAGGTCTCCGGTACTTTTCCTCGAATCTGACCAGGTCACTCGCCCGTTTTCCGATGACCTCCTCCGGCGAATACCCAAGAGTGTCGTAGAAAGCCTGGTTCACTTCAACGTAAATGCCGGTTTCCAGTTCGCTCAGCCCAATGATGTTCGGACTGGTATTGAATATTTTCAGGAATTTTTCCTGCGATAGTTTCAGCTCGCTGATGTCTTTGCTCACGCCAAACAAAGCCGGTTTCCCATTCCAAAATCCTTTGGTGATATAGGTTTCTACGGGGATCTGCTCTCCCCGTTTGGACACGATGGGAACCTGGCAAGACCGCTCTTTTCCTTCCAGCATCGCTTGTACGATCCGCGCGGCTTCTTCTTGTCGTTCGGCAGGATGCACCAACAGCACCGATTTGCCGGCCAGATCTTCTTCGGTATATCCCAGTCGTTGCTTAACGGTTTCGTTGATCGCCAGGATAGTTCCATCCTCATCCAGCACCCAATGGAAATTGATGTCCGCTTCGAAGAAATTCTTCAGGTTTTCAGGCAGGTGATTTTTCTGCATACAAAATCGTTTATGGATGGCTACTTCCCCAGAGTTGTCTGGATGATTCTTAACAGGTTTTCTTTTGCCACCGGTTTCATGTTGGCTTTTTCTTTAAATCGAGTATCTCTTTCTTTAAGGCTACCATCTTCAGTTCCCGGTTGACCATGTGGGAGTTGAGCAACTCTATGCGCGACATCTCCCTTTTCCGCTCCTCTTCGGCTTTTTTGCGCCCGGTAATGTCCAGGGCAGCCGTAAGCAAAAACTTCCCGCCATGCCATTCGATGGTCTGCGCCTGAAAAATACAGTTGAGTAGCTGCTGTCCTTTGGTTTTAATTTCTATTTCCAAGCCACTGATCTGACCCTCTGCGTTCAAAAAGTCGATGAGCCTCTTGCGGGTAGATTCAGTAAAAATCTGGAGTTCGACCGAAGTCCGTCCGATCACCTCCTCGCGGCTGTAACCCGTTGTGTTTAGAAATTCCCCGTTCACATCTACAAATACGCCATTCTCAATCCGGGAGATGGCCATCAGGATGGGCGCGACCTGAAATATTTTCGAAAACTTCTGTTCGCTTTCGTGCAGTTCGTCCAAAATTACCGCCCATTCGTTTAAAGCCTTGGTCAACTGGATGTTTTTATGGCCCAGCGATGAAATGATGACCGTTATATCGGTATAAAAATGCATGACGGCCTCTATCTGATCGCGGCTCCAGCGGGGCACCCGGGACAATGCTTCCAGATAACCCTTTTCATCAAACCCATATTTTCGGGCCTGCTCCCTGAACAGGTCCAGGTCGGGATCTTCATCTTCGAACAAAAACTGGCCAAGGTACAGATTGCCCAGGTGTTTTTCCCCGACGATAATGGGGGTGGCAATGTCCCACATGTTGTTTTTACATTTGTAGAGTTTAAATTCGCCCTGCCGGATGTTTTCCGTGAGTATGGTGTCGCTTTCCATACAATGTTTCCGCGTTTCGGGATGGACCCGGTGATATTTGGTACATATATCCTGCCAGCCGGTCTTGACCAAGATCTCCCCCGAAACATCAAGAATCCCGGCCCCGATATGGGTGATCTTATAAAAATCGTCCATCAGCGACTGGATTGCCCGGACATCCATCACATCCGCCAACTTTGTTGCATCGTCATCCCCATTAATGGAGAATTTTCTGTGATCCGGGCCAAAATCTTTGCTTAAACCATCCATTTCAATCATTATCTGTATATTAAAAAATACCTCCAACCCGGCCAACCGGTCATTCGACAATCCGGTATTTTTCTGGTTCCCCGATTTTCCATAGCAGGGCATTGATCTCTTTTTTCAGGTCAACCATTACAAGTTCGCGGCCTATCGTGAGTTCGGCGAAGCGTTCCAACTCCTCAATTTTTTGTTTCAGCATCTCTTCCCTGGTTTTTCTTTGGCTTATGTCGCGGATGAGGCCTATGGTCCCGGTATATTTATGATGAAAAAAAATAGTGCCGTGCAACTCGCCGGCGAACCGTGAACCATCTTTTTTTTTCATCGTTAATTCAAGGGATTCCAGCGACTGTCCCGTGTTGATGGCTTGAGAAAAAGCCGCCCTGGCCATGGGGATAGAGCCATCGTCAAGAAACCGGTCAAAACTTTTTCCCTGCATCTCTTCCGGCCCATATCCAAAAATCTGACTGGAAATGGGCGAAACATAATTAATAATTCCTTGATTATCTGTAATATAAGCCATTTCGTTTATTTGTTCCATGATGAAACGGAACTTTTCTTCACTGTCCCTCAGTGCCTCTTCCGATTTTTTCCGTCGGGTGATATCGGTTATAAAGCCTTCGAGGTATAGCAGTGTGCCATCTTCAGAAAAAAGGCCCCGTCCCCGTTCCCAAACCCAGCGGGTTTCACCCAAAGCGGTAATGATGGGATATTCGTCTTCAAAGGTTTTATGTTCTTTTAACATCGACTGCCATTTAAGGAACAGGTGTGCCCGATAATCGGGGTGAACGACATCGTTGTAGGCCAGCTTGTTGTTATTAATAAGATCTTCCGGGGCATATCCGGTAATCTCTTTACACCCGTCACTGACAAATTCCATGGTCCAATTGGCGTCGTTGGCGCACCGGTAAACAAAACCGGGAAGGTTGCCAAGAAGCGTTGACAAGAATTTTTCGTTGTAGTCCAAAGCAATCTCCGCATTTCTTTTTTCGGCGATATCCCATGCCAGGTCGGCAAACCGTGAAACCACCCCGACATCGTCGGCGTTATACGGGGTAGGTTTGTTGCCTACGCCCAGGATGGCGACGATTTTATCGCCTCTCAGGACAGGGGCCACCAATTCGCGGGTGATGACCGCGTGACCGGCTGGCATCCCCTTACGGTGTGGCAGGGACGGGTAATCGTTATGGATGACGGGATGGCGTTCTTTTACACAATCGACCCAGACCCCGGCTTCCGAAAGTGGGTACCGGCGCTTTTTCACCTCTGCGGCACAATCTGTTTTTACTGTCCTGGTGGACCACGCCTGTAGGGTAAGGGTTTGCTGATCGGCTTCCAGAAAATGACAAAAACCGATATTGCTGTCTGTCAGCGCTTCCAGTTCGTCTAAGGTGGCTGTAAGCAAATCGTTGAGCGTATGGCCTGAAGCATATTCCAACACCTTCAGGCGGGCTTTTGCAATATCTTCTTCCCTTTTGCGCCACATGATATTATGTAAAGTGACCATGGCGCAATAGGGTTGTGTTTCTCCTTTTCTGAATTGCGGAAGGGCGTTGATCACCACCCAGACATATTGATTGGTGGCAGCGTTCCGGATGGCAAGGATCTGGTGCATGACCGGTTTTCCCGTTGTAAGCGCAAGCCATGAAGGGTGTTTTTCATTGGTACACAGGGTTTTGTCTTCAAGAAGAATGTCCCATTGCTCTGAAAAGCTGTTCCGGCCAATAAATTCTTCCTTTTTCAGGCCAAAAATCTGAAGGGCGGCCGGGTTCACTTCAACTAAGTTCCCGGTAGCGATCTGATAAAACACCCCTTCGGTCATCGTTTCAAAAAGCATGCGATAGCTGTCGGAAAGCATACCGGAAAGGGGTTCTTTTGGCGTTTTTAGTTTCATGCCCATGGGGATGGAAGGATTGGTTGCGTTTAATAAACCCGTTGACGAATTAAAGTTGAAGATGGCGTTCTACTATTTTTTTCATCTCCTCAACGCGGATTGGTTTGGCCAGGTAGTCGATACAACCCGCTTTCAGAGCATTTTCCCGGTCGCCCGACATGGCATAGGCTGTCGTGGCAATGACCGGGACATTCCTGTTCATCGCCACAATTCTCCGTGTAATTTCCTCGCCGGGGATATCGGGCAATTTAAAATCCATCATCACCAAATGGATATCCGTATGTTCGACAAACATTTTTAATGCCTCTTCCCCATTCCACGAATGGAGGATGTTAAATCCAAGTTTCATCAGGAGGATATTTAGAAACTCAAAATTATCCGCTTCATCCTCCACTACCAAGACTTTTTTTCCCGAAAAACCTGAAAACGGCGTTGCACCCTGGGGTTGAAACTCCACTGGTTTTTCCAAAGGGAGGTAGGGCAGGTTAAACCCAAAGCGGGTACCCTTTCCAGGAACCGACCCAACCTGTATATTTCCTCCCATTTTCGCGATATACGCTTGCGAAATGGCAAGCCCTAAACCCGTGCCGCCATACCTGCGGGCAAGCCCTTTTTCGACCTGCCAAAACCGGTTAAAAACCGCCTCCTGGTGTTCCGGTTTAATACCGATGCCCGTATCCTCAACAAAAAAATGAAGCTCCTTGTCAACCAGGTGATATCCAAATTGGACCTTGCCTTTTTCGGTGAATTTCAGCGCATTGGTCAACAGGTTTTCCAGTACCTGTCTGATTTTTAATGGATCGCCCTGGATGTGGCAGCGGGTGCCGGACAGATCTTTGTGAAGAGACAGGGAGAGCCCTTTTTCTGTTGCCAGTGGAAGATAATTTTCCAACAGGGAATCCATCAGTTCGTGCAGACAAAACCCGGTGTTTTCGATCTCTGTCAACCCCGCTTCAATCTTTGAAATATCGATGATATCGTTGACGATATGAAGCAGTTGCTGGCAATTGTCATTGATAATTTTTACAAACCGGTCAATTTCGGATGGATCCAGGCCTGGGTCCTGAAGCAAACCGGAAAAGCCAATGATCCCATTCATCGGGGTACGGATTTCGTGCGACATATTGGCAAGGAAAGCCGATTTTAACCGGTCGCTTTCTTCCGCCTTGTTTTTTGCCTCCACCAGTTCGGATTCGGTTTTTTTCCTGAACCCCATCTCCATGTTCAGGTCTTCGAGCAGGTTCAGCGTTGCGATCTGGGTTTGATTTAATTTCAGGTTTGACTTTTGAAGTTCCTGTTCCGCTTTCCATCGTACTTCAAGCTCTTTTTCCAGCGCGCGGGTCCGCTCTAAAACCAGTGAGGTAAGCCGCTCTTTTTCGCTGCGTTCGAAAACCATGGCCCTCTTGATTTTTACCATGGCCCGTATCTGGGTAATCAATTCAATTGCATCGATGGGTTTTGAAAGAAATGCATCGGCCCCTGCCTCCATGGCCTTAACCCGGCTTATGCTTTCGCTTTGAATGGCAGTCAGCATGATTACCGGGATGTGCCTGCAACTAAAATCCGATTTCAACTGCTGGCATACCGTTAACCCATCCATTTCCGTCATGAACATATCGAGCAAGACAACGTCGGGATCCTCCGATTTAGACAACCGGACCCCCTCTGCGCCCGTAGTCGCGGTAAACAATACCGCCTGGGGAAAAGCATCGCTGATTGCCGCCCGGATGGAAACCAGGTTGTCGGGATTGTCATCAATGACCAGTACCCGGAAATTTCCATCACTCATAAAACGGACGTTGGTTGAATAATACTTTTTCAAAATTAAATAATAATACTATGATTTTTAACCTTTATCAGAATAAAAATGGAAAATCAGCAGATGGCCACCGTTATGCGTTCAGAATGTTGCAATGTTTGAAACCCTGAAACTTTGAAACCCTGGGCTAAATCTTATTTTGAGGTGCTGGAACAAGGAGGACAATGAGAAAAAGAATTGCTTAGATTGGATCAATCCCGAAGGGATGACAAGATTGTAGCATGTACAGGAGCTTATTATCGCCCAAACCCCAAAGGGGTGAAATAAAAACTTAGGACGGGGGCATTTTCACAAACCAGGTAAGGATTAATATCACCCCTACGGGGTTTATTGTTTCCCAATCCAATTTTTTCTATCATCATGACAGCCCTACGGGCTTAATGGTGCAAGGACATTTTCCCTGATACACCTCAACCCATCAGAGATCCGTCGTAATCTGTATGGTTTTCATTCAATTTTTGTATTTGTCGTGACAGGCAAATTCTCCAGCACCTCAAAATAAGATTTAGCCAAAAAAAAATTCATATCTTTGTTGGGACGACAACTGTTGACAAAACATTTATTTTTACTGGCAGCATGTACATTTCAACTACCGAAGTCCAGATATCATACGCCGATACGGATATGATGGGCATTATCTATCATGCCAACTATCTGATATATTTTGAATTGGGAAGGACACACCTGGTCCGTGAATTGGGATACAGTTATTCGGAAATGGAGCGTTCCGGATTTTCCTCCCCGGTGCTGAAAGCCGAGTTGACCTACAAAAAACCCCTTCGTTATGGCGACCGGGTATTTGTAAAAAGCTGGGTTGAACAAAACGACGGTTTTAAAACCAAATATGGATACGAGGTGGTCAACGGGGATGGGGAGTTGTGCGCTTCCGGCTCCACGTTGCATATTGTGGTTCGAAAAGACAATTTCAGGCCGGTCCGGTTTATGAACCATTTTCCAGACTGGTTTCAAAAATATGAGGAGATCAAATCCCCACACCCTTCTCCATAAAAACGGATAACGTTTATCAAAGAAAGGACAGCCCATGTCCCCCGATGCCACTGCCCGGGGCCGGATAAAGGTCCTCATGGTAATTGATTCTTACGACGACAGTAAGAACGGGGCAACCATATCCACCCGACGGTTTGTCAACCTGTTGCAGCAGGATTGTGATGTTTCGATACTTTCGACCGGTATTGCCGCGCCCGGAAAAATTGTTTTGCCCAGGTTTTATGCACCGGGAGTAAAACAAATCATGAAAAAAATGCAGGCCCCGCTTGCCATCCCATCGCGCCGGATACTGCGCAAAGCCATCCGCGATGTTCATATTGTCCATATACAATTTCCTTTCCTGTTAGGGATCGAAGCGGTGCGCATGGCCCGAAAACTCAAAGTGCCCGTTGTTTCCACCTTTCACATACAAGCCGAACATCTGGCCATGAACGCGGGCATCCATTCGCCCATGTTTATCCGCTATTGTTATAAAATCTGGTTGAAAACCATTTACAACCGTTCCCGGATGGTGATCTGCCCCAGCCATTTTGCCGAAGAGGAGCTACAACGCTATGGGCTGAAATCGCCAACAGCCCTTATTTCCAATGGTATTTTGCCCATCTTTCATCCCATTTGCGCCGAACGGCCGGAAGCATTTAAAGAAAAATTTATCATCCTCTCTGTGGGGCGATTGGCGCCCGAGAAAAGGCACGAAGTTATTATCCAGGCAATCAACGGGTCGCCATACCGGGAAAAAATTATCCTTTTTTTAATTGGGGAAGGACCGGCAAAGGAAAAACTCCAACACCTTGGGGAGGAGCTTCCCAACCCTCCCGTTTTTCTCTTTTTGAAACCGGAAGAACTGGTGTACTATTACAACATCGCCGACCTTTATATCCATGCGGCCACCATCGAAGTGGAATGCATGACCGTTTTGGAAGCCATGGGCTGTGGGCTTCCGGTGGTCATCGCCCATAGCCCGAAAAGCGCTACCTGCCAGTTTGCCATCGACGACCGGTTTCTTTTCGAAGGCGATGATATTAAAGCCCTTACTTCCCGGATCAATTATTGGGTTGAACACCCTTCCGAACTTGACGATGCGAAAAAACCATACTTGGAAAAATCATCGCACTACCGCATCGAAATGTCGGTCGAAAAACTGTTGTCCATCTATCGAAACCTTGTCCCGCCGGGGAGTACAACCTCCACCACCGATCCCTTTCCCCCCGGAAAATAAACCATCCCGAAACCTGAAATTTTAATTTCATCGGTTTTTTTTCCTTTTTCGTCCAAATTATTGGCATCCTGTTTATTTCATCCCTATTTTTGAACCTCATTTACAAACCAATACCCATCTCCACATGAAAAAGTTCTTCTTTCTTTTAGTGTGTTGCTTCCCATTGGCAGGCTTCGCACAAATTTCATTTTTTCCCCCTGTCACTCCCAGGGTACCCGTTACCGACACCCTGCATGGAGTTATCCTGACCGACGAATACCGGTGGCTCGAAGATAAAACCAACCCGGAGGTGATTGCCTGGACGAAAGCCCAGCACGAAAGCGCCGTTGCCTTCATGAAAGAGACCCAGAAAGAACATCCGGGGCTTAGGGAAGAGATTACCGCTTATATCGATATGGATTACGAAGGCCCTTTGACCAAAGAGGGGAAACGCTTCTTTCAGAACATCCGTAAAAAAGGGGATAAACAAATCTCGCTTTATACCATCCTGGATGGAAAGAAAATCCTGATCTGGGACCCAGTAAAACTCGACACTACCGGAAAAACATCCACCACCGGGGTTAATTACACCTACGACGGGGAGCGGGCGGCGGTGAGCGTACAAAAAAGCGGTGCCGAAATCTCCACCACCTACCTCATTGAAACACGAACCGGCAAAATCCTTTACTCGCCCCTAGAAAACACCTTTGGGTACCAATGGACCAAAGACCAAAACCATGCTTACTTTACCCTCCGGAGCCAGGAAGATGTCAATGCCCAGCGGCCACTCAGATCGTATTACTGGACAGTGGGCGATGACCCCTCGGCCGCTCAGTTTATCGGGACCACCGACGATGCCAAAAATTCATTTTTTATCTACGACAACCGATACAGCGACGTGACTTTCTCGGGCCAGGGCGATTTTAATTCGAACAACTGTTACATCCGAAAAACCGGCACCATGGAAGCGGAAAAACTGATTTATGAAAGCAGCAAATTCCAGGCCTATCCCTATGCCATTGGAAACAAGCTCTATATTCTTACCAATGACCATGCCCCCCGGTACCGCTTTATGGTAGCCGATAAAGATAAACCCGAATACAAGGATTGGAAGGAGTTGATCCCGGAAGGGGAGACCGTTCTGCAGAATGTAGAGGTGCTAAAAGACGGCCGGATGATCGTTCAGGACAAAAAAGACATTCAGAGCCGCCTCACGCTTTATAATCCCGAAGGAAAAAAAATCGGCCCCATTGAACTACCCGAGGTCGGCAATGTAAACGGTTTTAGTTTCGACAGGGAAGAGGATTCGGTATATATTTATATGTCAACCTTTACCTCTCCCGGAAAGATGTTCGTGGCCTCGCCCAATAATTTTAAATGGAGACTCTATTACTACCGCGAACTGCCCATTGATATGACAAACATCACCGGAGAGGTTACCTTTTATTATTCGAAGGACAGTACGCGGGTTCCTGTAATTGTGGTACACCGCAAAGATATGAAGCTGGACGGGAACAACCCGGTTCTGCTTACGGCATACGGAGGCTTTAACATTGGCATTGCCCCGGGTTATTATGGCAGTTATGCCGCTTTCATCAACCGGGGCGGTGTTGTTGTGGAACCGGGAATCCGGGGCGGCGACGAATATGGTGAAAAATGGCATGAAGAGGGAATGCTCCTGAACAAACAAAATTGTTTCGACGATTTTACTGCCTGTGCCGAATGGCTCATCCGTGAAAAATACACCCATCCCGGCCGGCTTGCTGCCGAGGGCGGAAGCAATGGCGGTTTGCTCATGGGCGCTGCGGCCACCCAAAGGCCCGACCTGTACAAAGCCATTCTCTGCGCGGTTCCCCTGATCGACATGGTTCGTTTTCATAAATTCCTGATTGCCCGGTACTGGATCCCCGAATATGGCTCCAGCGATAACGAACAGGATTTCCGAAACCTGTTGCGGTACTCCCCGTACCATAACATCCGGATGGGAATCAACACACCCACCATGCTCATCCGCACCGGGGCAAACGACAGCCGCGTGGACCCGCTCCATGCCAAAAAGTTCGCCGCAGCCCTTCAGAATAACCCCGGACAGATAAACCCCATCCTGCTGTTTATCGATTACAATGTAGGCCATGGTTCCGGACAAGCTACCAAACAACGGATCGACAATTCGGTGGTCAATTTTGAGTTTCTGATGAACCAGTTGGGGATGTAAGGAACAGAGTTTCAGAAAAAAGTTTCAGGGTTTCAAAGTTTCAGAAAAAAAGTTTCAAAGAAAACATTGAAACACTGAAACATTGAAACACTGAAACATTTTCAAAATACGATTTTTCCCATTTTCGCAAATCATAAAATATTTCTATCTTTATCGGT